>Ga0099824_1002680_pt1 | contig 26117 bp, 22 predicted proteins | sample SiratrowhiteBW_FD_76837 | JGI IMG/M metagenome (GOLD analysis project Ga0099824, IMG submission 76837) | Root nodule microbial communities of legume samples collected from California, USA - Siratro white BW | ecosystem: Host-associated > Plants > Roots > Nodule | place: USA: California...
ATTAACCACAGAAAAAAAATCTATACCTGCCCAACAAACAAGAAAAAATTTCAGCTCAAAAAAAAAATTAATCAAAAAAAAAAAAAACAAACTTCCCCCCATTTCCCAACTATTTTCTTTTTTTTTTTTTTTTTTTTTTTTTTTTTTTTCATTAATTCTATGTTTTCTCTCTGCTTCAACTTCTTGAATACCTCTAACATGGACACATGTTTTTCCATAGGATTTATATACGTTTTAAAATGAAAAGCAAAACAAAATTACAATATTAGAAAATAGGGTAGTTTAGTTCTCTTCCTCCGTTATATCAACAGTTACAAACTTTTTTTTTTTTCCATCAGATCTATGTTTTCTCTTTGCTTCAAAACTAGAAAATAAAGTAACTTTTAGAAAGATATTCTGATATTATTTTACACTTTAAACTTAATAAAATAAAATAAAAAATCAGATTTTCATCTATTTATATATTATATTCTGAGTGGACATAACATTTCCAAGAATGATTCCCGTAAAATCACTAAAATGAATTAGGAGTAATATCGTAATTTCCACAAAATCCCTAAGGATGATAAAAGAGAAGGAAAAAAAAAAAATATAAAGATGCAGCTCATCAGTCTTTCCATAAGTCGATGAGGTGTTAATTAATTATCCAAAAAAGATTTTTTTTTTGTCGAAAAGTTATATTTTTGTTCCCATCCAAAGTCTTACTTTTTGTTTTGCAATTGCATCACTCCTTAGACGATTTGATAATTTATTAGTATTTGGTATGGTTGTAAAACATTTGACCAAACATTATTTTGATAATTTTTTATAAGTGTCTTCATTTTTGTCTCTCAACACCAGCATCGAATCGAATGATACCCCTTTCTGATTGAGAATTTTAGAAGTATGAAGAGAGAAAAAAACACATGTCATGAAGTATTGATTTAAACACAGAAGTTGTGTAGTTTTTGAAAGAGAGAGGGTGTGTGTGATCTGTGAAAAATATGATAAAAGAAGGACCACTTGGTTTGGTTTGAGAAAGCATGTTTGTGATTCTTGATTGATATCACCTTTTCATGCTACCTTTCCTTTTTCTTTCTCCACTCTATTGCCTTCAAATAAAACTGTTCAAAAACTTTATTTAAGAATCTGAAAACTTCAAATTGTTTCTACCAGCAGACTAGATTATTACATACTCAATAAACTGATTTATATTTAAATAATACTATAGTTGTAACATACAAAATAACTTTTTGTAAGAAACTATATTTAAGAACCGAAACAACAGTGAAATACTTAGTTTGATTGACCCTTTACCTATATTACAAATCACAAAAAACGGAGATTATATTACTTCAAGCTATATTAAGTTTTAAAAATTATTTTCATATAGTTTTTACAAGTTTTTCAAGTAATTTTAGTTTTGAAGTTAATATGTGGTAATAACTTTCAATAACATCAAATTATTAAGCGCTTACAAATTATTATAAATAGATGAACTCGGTTCAATAAATATAAATGAAATCAGGTCACAATCATCATAATTGTTTATATGGACACGGAGAGACATATCTTCGGATGCAAAATTAATTTATTTGTATCAGGAAATTCTACTTCAATTTAAAAGTTTTTCATAATTAATTTTACATTTTTATTTTTCAATGAACGAAACTCAATTTAACCTAAATTACATAAAGTTGATCAAATTCTATCATCTATAAATATAGTTGCATCTTAAAGCACTTGAATATATATTTTTTAAAATATAAAAAAACCCTATCGTTATAAATTTTAATTCTTAAATTTAAATTTAGAAACCCAAAACACAGAATATATAAAAAAAGTTAATTTAAAACAAAAAGTAAAAACATAAAAAATGGAATCTATATGGAAATAATGGCATTGAGATATAGTTGTATATAAAAAATAAATAAAGCTTATCCTTAGGGAAGGGATACATCCAAAACAAGATATCCATTATTTTAAAAAATGGTGGCATGTGGGTAAAAAGTTAAAAAAATGAATGAAATAAAAGAGAGAAGGGAGTAGGATGAAGGGTAAAAAGAGAAATGAAATTGGAAAGTGGGTAGAGGGAAGGTTGAAGAAGATGGAATAAGTGTATAAGAAGATGTAAAGGAAGGAAAAGGTGGAATGGAATAAATAAGAGAAGAGGGAGAGAGAGAGAGAGAGAGAGAGTGTGAGAAATGGAAGTGAAGAAGAAGAGATGAGAATGAGTGAGATGCAATTCCACTCTCACCACAAACTCACACTTTCACTTCAACAACAACAGAAACAAGGTCACTCTCATTCATTATCTTCTTTCTTTCTTTCCCCCTTTTCCCCTTTCCCCTTTCCCTTCCCATCCGTCGATCTCTCTTCCGATTAGATCTGATCCGTTTCTGAAACAGTTGCACCTTCAACCGCAAAACCAGATTCTTCCTGATCGCCATCCATGGCCTCCGCTAGCCTCGGAAGTGGAGGCGTCGGCAGTTCTAGGTCTGTTAACGCCGGCTTCAGGGGTTCTTCCAGTTCCGTCGATTGGCTTGGCAGAGAGATGCTCGAGATGAGATTGAGAGACCACGACGAAGATAGAGTCAGTTCATCTCTTCTCTCTCTTTATTTTTTTATTTTTCTAATCAATTAACATCTTGCAATTCATTCATCTTTTTCCTGTTCCATTCTCTTCGTTAATTTTACAATTCACCGCATAGGCAACCGCTTCCAAATGTTTTTTTTTTTTTTTGTTTCTGTTTCACTCGATTTCAATTGCCCCTGCTTTTGTTTTTTGCAGGATAGTGAGCCTGACATCATTGACGGTGTGGGTGCTGAGACCGGCCACGTCATAAGAACTAGTATTGGTGGCCGAAATGGTCAATCGAAGCAGGTAAAGAAAATGATTCTGGGTTGTATGGTGTTAGAGAATCTTGTGGTTGTGGAATCATAGTTGAACTGTTGACAACTGGCAACTTCTTTCTCACTTGAGTTCTTTTGTTTGAGTTGACAGAATGTCAGTTATATTGCAGAACATGTTGTGGGAACAGGCTCTTTTGGTGTTGTTTTTCAGGTGAGAAAGAACAACTTAGTTCTCTTTTGATATCTTTTGTGAACCCCGTGCTGTTACTGATACCTTTTTGGTTTCATTAATGCTTTTATCAGGCAAAATGTAGAGAAACAGGAGAGATTGTGGCCATCAAGAAGGTTCTCCAGGACAAGCGCTACAAGAATAGGGAGTTACAAATTATGCAAATGCTGGATCATCCAAATATTGTTGCCCTACGCCATTGTTTCTTCTCAACAACTGACAAAGAAGAAGTTTACTTGAATCTTGTCCTTGAATATGTTCCTGAAACTGTGAATCGCATCGCCAGGAGCTATAGCAGGATTAACCAGCGAATGCCTTTGATATATGTAAAGCTTTACACCTACCAGGTATGTGTTTGCTTGCTTCCTTTTAGATCTGGAAATTCATATAATAGTATTATACGAGGCAATCCCCAGAGTATTTCAATTTATAAATATCGTACATGTGTTACGGTGTTAATAGTAGCATGTTAATAGCCCGTGAGGTGCTAACTTGTCCCTTGTAGCCCTGCTTTGATTGGTTTTCTTAAAATTTCATGTTAAGTTCCCCAGCTTTAGCTTTGTCTGATTTGAAGATTTTGAGTTCCAGTTTGACATATGTATATCTTTTTTAAAGGAATTGTAAAAAAGGGGAAAAAATGGTGGATATTCCTTTTTGTGTGTGAGAAATAGACTTGCAGAACGAAAGTGAGGGATTGTGTCATTTACACATTCTAAATCCCTGTACTTTTCTTGTCCATTGATATCTTTATTTCTCCTTTTCTCTGGTTTTGGCTGCAGATTTGCAGGGCCCTTGCTTATATACACAACTGCATTGGTATATGTCACCGTGACATCAAACCTCAGAACCTACTTGTAAGATAATTCCGACTTATTGATTTGTTTGTTGTGTGGAACTTATTTGGCATAGTCTTTCTCTCATGCTGTTCTCATTTATTATGATATTATTTATTTAGATGCTAATAATGATGTTGAAATGTTTTAACATCTTATATCTCATATAAATCACACTGGAAGGGAAGTAGGAGACACTAGTGAACTGCAATTAATATTTTGTGATCAACAACAACCAAGCCTTTTCCCTTTAGGTATGGTTGGCTGCATGAACCAAATGATGTCATAATGTTCTATCATAATCGTGTACAAAAGCAAAACATTGAACTCTAAATCCTTTTTAATGGTTTCAGGAGTAGCTTTTCTCAATCTCCCTTTGTCTAACAAATTAATGATTGGTTTGCCTTTCATCTAATCTACTCTCCCACGCATGTTTAGGCATGCCTCTTTCATTTAGTATGTTATGCTCTTGAGCAAATAATTAATGGGAGTGGTTATCCATTCCACAGTGCTTATTCAACTTTAGTTTTATTCTTATTGAAATGTATGCCTGACTGCTTGCTCCCACATCCTCCCATGTCTCTGCATGTGCAAATAATGGTGATTTTCTATTCTCGTTAACTGTAGTTTGTTTTAATCAGTTGATGATGTCTGAAACTTTTCCTTTAATTTGTGTTGAAGTTGATGGTTTTATGAATGCTGGTTGTACTTTATAATGTCACTTTAACTGTCTGTGTGGAGGGCCAATATTGGCTTCATATTACTAATAACACGTCCTAACTACTTGGTCAAAGAAATTCTGTACCATGTTATGGTCCAACTTCCTAAAAGCTTGAGCCATTAAGTTTGAGAGGCACACTGCACAGCAACAATGGCTTTATTTTACCAACACTTTTGTGTTAAATCTTTACGCGTGCTGGTAGTCTTGTTTCATTGTCTTGCGGTTAAAATTATGGAGTTCAGATTATTTGGATTGTCAAACTTCAACTTTTTGTAAAAATAAAAATTAATATCTCGATTGTTTGGAATAAATTCTTACGTAATGTGGAAGACATGTGAAGGTTTTATAACCTTTTAGACAACGGCTTAGCAGCCTAACCGAAAGATGATACATTATTTAGCAAATATACTTGTATGCCATATGTTACTATTTGTTTGACTCAAATGTATGCTGCTCATGTCAGGTGAACCCGCATACTCATCAGCTGAAACTATGTGATTTTGGTAGTGCAAAAGTGTTGGTAAGATATTGATTTAAGTGAGCTGTTGGTTGATGGAAGGTACTATATTTTGTCCTCGAGTTTCATCCACATTCTTCTAATACATTAGGTAAAAGGAGAACCAAATGTTTCTTACATCTGTTCAAGATACTACCGTGCTCCGGAACTTATATTTGGGGCCACCGAATATACAACTGCCATAGACATATGGTCAACTGGTTGCGTAATGGCTGAATTACTTCTTGGTCAGGTAATGTAGCTTTTGAAAAAAATGTGACTATATTTTTTTCATTTCACATTTATCTGTTTTCATTGTGTTTTCCCTGAAGTTCAAGTTGGTTTGCAGCCCTTGTTTCCTGGGGAGAGTGGAGTTGATCAGCTTGTTGAAATCATCAAGGTAAGGATTTACCTTATGGTTTTCATTTAATCTGGATTTTGCTATCCTAGATTGTGAATATATTTTATAGCTGTTATATGCACAATAAATTCAGTTTGGTCCACCAGAAACGGTATATGTCCTGGAGATTTCTGCTTTTTCTCTGCATCCTGGCTCAAGGAAAGGAATGTATTTATTTTCTTTAGAGTAACGATTCCAGTCTTAAATATACAAATGTTCTGCTATGTTTGATCTTCTTGTCTTGGTTTGAGAGAGATATAGCAAAGAAAAAGTAAATTTTCCTTTACTTGTACATTTAGTAATTTAAAATTCTCAAGTTCTTTCATTGTTCTAGTATCAAGTTTTCTTGTTCACTATTCTCCCAGTAGAGTCATGAAAAATTACATTTAATTATTTTTATTTCAGGTTTTGGGAACTCCAACTCGGGAGGAGATAAAGTGCATGAACCCTAATTATACTGAATTTAAGTTTCCACAGATAAAACCTCATCCATGGCACAAGGTTCATTCTGTCTTCTTTCTTGTATTCTTTATCTTACCATGAATGTAGTAATTCAGGATTTAGGTTAAATTTCCTTTTGCTAATTCATTACCTAGAGCAGCTACATTTTTAATCATTGTTGAACCTGTAATGATACTGTGCTCCAACGATACGTGTGTCAATGTGATACATTTGATGGCATTTGCATGCTTTTTCCTTTGGTGATTCTAGGCAATTGGTATAGTTGAGCAATTGAGTTGCAAACATTAATTTCTGGGAGGGTGATGAATTAAATCCATATTATCATCCAGTATTTTGAATATAGATTATTCCTCAAGTGAGAGATATTTCACTGGGAAAAACGGTAATCAAGTGTTTCGTATAATGAGAATTAGAATTTTTTCTATACTTGTTTTTTTCTCTATCCCATCACCATTTTCCAAAATAACAGTATTATGAAAAGACGTTATACTTTTCTGCATTTTTTGATTCAGGAAAAATATCTGGTGAAATAGTCTCCTCCTTTGAGCAAGGATTTCAATATCATATTATTTTAATGTGGCAGAACTTTGTGTTTTTCTCTCAAAAGCAGTGGAAAGTAGTACACTTATTTTCCTGCATCTTTATCCTCATTACATTTTTCTCTTGTTTTGATTCTTTTATTCCACTTCCTAGTTGTAGTTTGATTGTGCATGCTGCAGGTTGATGTAAATTGTTCTGGTTTTAAGTTATTTTGGGATTAGAAATAGTTAAAAGTAGATCAAGGAGTCAGCTTTTTTCTGGTTTTGGTTTGTCTGCCGCCCTGGAGCAGTACTACTAGATTAATCATTGATGTAGGTAGATAATTGTTGATAAATCCTAGTTCCTTGCCCAGAGATACAGGAGGGTAGAACAGTACTTTGCCAAAAGTTTAAATTGCAAAGGACTACATTTTTCAAAAATAGTTGCAGTTTCCCAATGGTTGGCGAGGGACTGGGACGCTTTTCACGTCCTAAAATGAAGGATAAGCATTAATATCTGGGTTGAATCAATCTTATATATTATCCCTTTAATGCGTTTGTGCACGCGTGAACCTATTCAATTTGAGCATATGCAAAAAAAATAGTATTAGTGAAACATGTGTGAACGTCTAGCCTTTACAATATTTTAAAAGATTATTGGTTGAATGAGAGAGATTTACTGTGATATTATCTTAATTTGATAGGTCTTTCAGAAACGTTTACCCCCAGAAGCAGTGGACCTTGTCTGTAGGTTCTTTCAGTACTCTCCCAATTTGAGATGCACTGCGGTAAGTTGAATGTCTCCGTTTTTAATAAATTACTTTTCTCGTCTTGAGATATATGACTATTGTAAAATTATTTGACGCTGTGATATTATGGCACTGCAGTTGGAGGCTTGCATTCATCCATTTTTTGATGAATTGAGGGACCCAAACACTCGGCTTCCTAATGGTCGACCACTTCCTCCGCTGTTTAATTTTAAATCTCAGGGTGAGTTTAATTAGCTCCCTCATATCTCAGCACAACCTACTACTAATGATGTTTCTTGTTTAAAACCAAAACTAGATTTGTATTGTTAGTAGTGTGGGTTTTAGTCCTTTGCGTCGGGATCGGGGTTATAAAGTAAATTCTGTTAACAAAAAATGCATACACGGAGGGAATGACACTGACACTGGGTTTACTTGTCTTAATGATAGCTTGCATTTATTATTATTCTTTTTTTCTTAATTTTCTGTTTGTTCATTTATGCAGAACTTTCTGGCATACCCCCTGATGTCATCAATCTTCTTATTCCAGAGCATGCCCGCAAACAGAACTTATTTATGGCTTTGCACACTTAGCTATTTTACTCCCTAAGTTGTCGTCAATTACTACCAGGCTGTAAATTATCCGGTGCATCCGAGAAAAACTCCACAGAAAGAGTTCCTAGAATTATATTTTATTATATAATATAATATAAAATATGATATGAATTTTTTTTTCCTTTTTGGAGTTTATTGTCAGAAGGAGTTATTTTCTATTCTTGTTGAGGAGACGTTTTCATGTATATTAATGTCATACATGTCCCGCTGGTTATTCTAGGTCCTCTGTTAAAACTTATTACAGGTTAGATAATATACGACATAATAGGATAGTATAATTTTAAGCTGTATTGATTTTTGTGCTATACATGGTTTGATGTCATTTGATCTGTTCTAATTTAGTTTGTCCATACATACCGATAAAGAAATGCGAGGAGATAGAGGACAGTTCCACAAGTAGTGGAAGATGATGAATCCCTCATCCGTTACAAGAGTAATTGACAAAAGTCATGAAAACTGGAAAAAAGAAAGTGAGAGGAGAGGAATGACTGGAAATACTTGTCACAGAACAGAGAATGAGGAGTTACAACAAAAACAGATGCAGCCACACTAATTCACGCATTTTATAAAACTGAAAAAAAAAATAGCAAACAACAAACTTCATTAATGATGACAAACTTTGTTCGAAATTGACATACAGAAACGAGCAATCTTAGCCTAATACAAAATACAATATAATACATGTCCAAACTATAAAGCCATGAGTACCTTTCGACGTGAGAGACGAAAATGCCTTAAAAATTTATCCCTCATATTTGATCCCATATCTAAAGTATTTTTGTTTTGTATTAATGGTATGTTTACATAAAACTGAAAATTAAAATTAAAAATTATGTTTGAAAAAGAATGTAGTATGTATGAGTGTAATAAAATGAAATAGTAATTGAGAGTAGTAGTAGGTTAATAAAATGAAATTTTAGATTCGAAATTGACATGAGAAATCCCATAGCTAAAGTGTTTTTGTTTTGTATTACTGGCGTGTTTACATAAAACATAAAATTAAAATTAGAATTATGTCTGAAAAAGAACGTAGTATGTAAGAATGAAATATAGAAATTATGTGGTATGTAAGAATGAAATAAAATGAGACAGGAGTGGAGTGAAGGGGTAACTAAATGGGACGGGAATAGAGGAGATGGTTCTAGAATAAAGACACGTGGCAGCACAGAGGAGATAACACAACCCTCATCCTCTCGCAAAACCCTCCTTCTTATTCTTCGTCAGACTCGCCAACCACATCCTTACCCTCACACGTTCTCTCCTTCCGCCATATTACCAGAATTAGGGTTCCGCCAAACCTCATCCATATTAAACATGGCTTGCTCAAGCGCTCAAGTACACGGTCTGGGAACCCCCTCCTTCGCCTCTTCCCGAACCCTATTCTTAGGTCAGAGGCTAAACACCAAGGCCTTTATCAAGGTCAAGAGCAAGCCCAGGAGGGTTGGTCCTCTCCGTGTCGTCAATGAGAAAGTTGTTGGTATCGACTTGGGAACCACCAATTCCGCCGTCGCCGCCATGGAAGGCGGCAAACCCACCATCATCACCAACGCCGAGGGCCAGAGAACCACCCCCTCCGTCGTCGCCTACACCAAGAACGGCGACAGACTCGTCGGCCAAATCGCCAAGCGTCAGGCTGTCGTCAACCCTGAGAACACCTTCTTCTCCGTCAAGAGGTTCATAGGCAGGAAGATGTCCGAGGTAGACGAGGAGTCCAAGCAGGTCTCTTACAGAGTGATCAGAGACGACAACGGCAACGTCAAACTCGACTGCCCCGCCATTGGTAAACAGTTCGCTGCCGAAGAAATTTCTGCCCAGGTCACCTTTCTTTCTATTTTCTTACATTCACTATGTAACTTTAGGTTGCTATGTTATTGATAGTCACTTGTGCGCTGTCTAGGTGTTGAGGAAGCTTGTGGACGATGCTTCCAAGTTCTTGAACGATAAAGTGACCAAGGCTGTTGTTACTGTCCCTGCTTATTTCAATGACTCGCAAAGGACTGCTACCAAGGATGCTGGTAGGATTGCTGGTCTAGAGGTTCTTAGGATTATCAATGAACCAACTGCTGCATCCTTGGCCTATGGCTTTGAAAGGAAGAACAATGAAACTATCTTGGTCTTTGACCTTGGAGGTGGTACGTTTGATGTCTCCGTGCTTGAGGTTGGCGATGGAGTGTTTGAGGTGCTATCTACTTCTGGGGATACACACCTCGGTGGTGATGACTTTGATAAGGTTGCCCTTCTTTGTGATCCTGAGAATTGTAGAAAATTCGGTTAATTGTGGTTAGCTCACTGTTTTCTGTTGCACCCTTCTTTGGCTGCAGAGAATTGTTGACTGGCTGGCTTCCAACTTCAAGAGAGATGAAGGCATAGACCTCTTGAAGGACAAACAAGCTCTTCAGCGTCTCACTGAGACAGCCGAGAAAGCCAAAATGGAGCTCTCGTCATTGACTCAAACTAACATTAGGTATTTACCTTTCTCGTTTTGGCCAACTGCTACACCCGTCCCTGTATATTTGTTTTTTCTATTGCACTGTGACTTCTTGTGCTATTAGGCAAACCACTGAGATTTTGTGACTATGTTTTCAGTTTACCATTCATTACTGCCACAGCAGATGGTCCCAAACATATCGAGACAACTCTCACAAGGGCTAAATTCGAGGAACTGTGTTCAGATCTTCTTGACAGGTAACAATAAATTTGAAATTTGAAGTGCACTGAATTTGAATGAATGACAGACATATGATTTTGCTGCTTTCACTAAAGTGGAATAAACTACTTAACCATACTTGTACTTGTATGAATTGTGTTTCAGGCTCAGGACACCAGTTGAAAACTCATTGAGGGATGCAAAACTCTCCTTCAAGGATCTTGATGAGGTTATCCTTGTGGGTGGATCAACACGTATTCCAGCCGTCCAGGAGCTTGTAAAAAAGTTGACTGGCAAGGACCCAAATGTCACTGTCAATCCAGATGAAGTGGTTGCTCTTGGAGCTGCAGTTCAGGTGGGATTTAGCTTCTATCTTTGAAGAATTGCTTAAATTTAAAGCGGCAGGGGAGGGGGACATTTGAGAGTCTTTAGTAAAAATTTTATTTCCAGAATAGCATTCTATTATCATTGATTATTTTTTTTTTGGTAATTTGTGCTTTTAGGCTGGTGTCTTGGCTGGAGACGTCAGCGACATTGTGCTGTTGGATGTCACTCCATTATCTTTGGGTCTGGAAACTCTTGGTGGTGTGATGACTAAAATTATCCCTAGAAACACTACTCTTCCCACCTCAAAGTCGGAGGTTTTCTCCACCGCCGCTGATGGACAGACTAGTGTAGAGATCAATGTCCTTCAGGGTGAGAGAGAATTTGTTAGGGACAACAAATCACTTGGTAGCTTCCGGCTGGATGGTATCCCTCCTGCACCTCGTGGAGTTCCCCAGATTGAGGTGAAATTTGACATTGATGCCAATGGCATTCTCTCTGTCACTGCTATTGACAAAGGCACAGGGAAGAAGCAAGATATTACTATTACTGGTGCTAGCACCTTACCTTCAGATGAGGTATCCACTATCGTTGACAGTCTATTACTTGTATAGCCTTTGTATATTGTTTTTTTTATTGCCAGTTGCTTCTGTTGTATTGATTATATGAAAGAAACGCCAATTTTACTGTTATGGGATGGGCGTTTGAGGTAAATATGCTTACGGCCGGAATGTGATACAGGTGGAGAGAATGGTGAAGGAAGCAGAGAAATTTTCAAAGGAAGACAAAGAGAAGAGGGACGCTATTGACACTAAGAACCAAGCAGATTCTGTGGTGTATCAGACCGAGAAACAATTGAAAGAGCTTGGAGACAAGGTTCCTGGCCCTGTGAAAGAGAAGGTTGAAGCAAAACTAGCGGAGCTTAAAGACGCAATATCTGGGGGTTCGACCCAAGCTATTAAGGATGCCATGGCTGCCCTCAATCAGGAAGTTATGCAGCTAGGTCAGTCCCTTTACAACCAGCCAGGAGCTGCTGGCCCAGGAGGCCCTACTCCCCCACCTGGTGCCGACGCTGGCCCCTCAGAATCTTCAGGCAAGGGACCGGACGGTGATGTCATCGATGCAGATTTCACCGACTCTAAATGAGCTAGTTACCTATAGAGATTATTGTTAGTATTTTTCCCCCATTATATGTTTTTCCTGTTCCAAATTCTTAATGATTTTTGTCAATGGAGAGTGGGTGCGTATTTTCTATAAAAATTAGACACGGATTTTGTAGGTGCTCATTGATGCGCGCTTTGTACCCTGGAATTTTGTCTCTAGTAATACTCTGGTACGATGGGTGGAATTTGTAGGCTAAGGACATTCTAATAAGCTTATGAAACGTGATGACAGATTATCTGGCAAAGAAGATACTTCCAATGCTCAGACTTACCTTCACATAGGAAGACAAAGGCAGAATAGAAATGTCTAAAATTTTAACGTTTGATTTTTTATGCGTTGTGCTGGGCAAACCCTTGCTAAAATCAAGGAAAAAGTATTTGTTACCTTTTGTTATGGATGGATATTGGTTTATCTTTGTTTTATGGAGGTATGAATAATATTTTTTTACACAATGGGGTTTTGGCTCGTTTGCATAATTGTGCGAGTTCCTTTTCTCGAGCGATGTTATTGATTTCTCATCTAAATCGCATTGATCTTTGTTAAAAGTATTTATTAATTCGTATACAGTTGAAATGAACGGATATACAAGCTGGTATGAAGTTGGCAGGACATGCCATTGATTGATTATTTGAAGTCCAGTTGCCTAGAAGTATAGTAATTTACGTAAAATGCGTTATAATCAACAGGTTGTCCTTTTAAATGTTGTAATTTATTAGCAGGCGAGGTATTATCGTTTAAATTGTGGTCAAACATTAGATTTCTCAATGTGTAGGTTTTGATTTATTTGATTATATAGAAGATGTTGAAGGAACAACCTATTAAAATTTAAAATGCTGAGCGAGAAAGTTGAAGGTCCCTGGACTGGACAGGGAACCATTTCCTATCCCCAGGATTCAGGTTCTGCCTACGCTCATCATCTATTCTATCCTTGCCCTATGCCCGCGGGCTCTTATAGTTTAGTATTTCTTTTTGCTTTAGGCCTCAGCTGTATCTGGATCTTATCATATCCTGAATGCAGAGCTGAATTTGAGGTTCTTCGAGGCTTATCTGCATTTGGACCAGGTTATAAACTATCAACAAAAAATTGACGATTAAATTAGTTGAAAAATATAAAGATAAGAGATTAGTTTATGATGAGATACGAAAAGTTAGAAATTTTTAAACTCAAACATGATATTTTAAACTCAAACATGATATAAAAATATATTTAAAATGTTGATCCTACATTGTATATATTTTAGTCTTGAAAGGTTTGAAGTTAGTTAATGAAAATGTGGTGTTTGTAGTTTTTATGGTGGGAATAATGTGGAAAGTAAAAAAGGAGGAGAATTTAGCAGTGAGTGGCTTTCATTGATAGGTGTGCCCTTTTACAAAAGTTGTCCCTGCAGAATTTGTATGTACAGAGAAGGGGAAGGAGGGGGTCGGGGTGGGGGCTAGTCCCATACAGGTTTTCTTCTAGGACTTCTGGAAAGACTGTGAAGGGGAAGATGGACATTGGCATAGGCAGCAGAGTCATCAGGGTAGCCGCAGAGTCCTCCTCTGAGGGGGTGTCTGGTGTTTGAGTAGTGGTAGTTAAAGGAGGCACCCCTTCCTCCAAGCCTTCCCATTTGAGGATCTTGTGGCGGTCTAGACGTAAATGTAGGGGGACAGTTGTGAAAAGGGACATGATGCTGCTGCTGCTGCTGCTGCTGCTGCTGCTGCTGCTGATAATGACCTTGCTGATCCAACCCACCCATGTTGCTCAGGCTGGGAGAGCTTCGCACTCTCTGCATCGCTCTACAATTCGAATTCGCAAAGACAGGTGAGTACAGATCCACTGCATCGGGTGAGATGGATTTTGGGGAAGAACAGGCTGAGCCCCTTGGCGCCCTAGGGCTTGTTCGGAGGATCCCATTGATGGCGTCGATGTAACGTTGCTCTAATAGATAGGGTTCCGACGCAGGCAAAGCCGTCCTGGCAGGGGGAAAGACGAATGCACGAAGCATTCCTCCGGTGTGGTGGCGGTCGTGCTCCTGGATCATGTGCTTCACATCTTCCTCCGTCCTAACCGACACCAACGCGTCCAGATCTTCCGTTACAAGCTGGTACTTCAGCACCACCTCCCCCTCCACCATGCTCCCCACCTTCTTCATCAGCTCTGAAATCCATTCATGCAATGCAATACAATTCAATTCAATTCAATTCAAACTAAGCTCAATTCAATCCTTCAAATGGAAGGGACTTGTACCTGAGAAAGTGACGTCACGGGGCACTGAAACGACCCGAGTCTCGCCCCCGACGTACCTGAGGAGGCCATCGGAGGGCCGTGGAAGGACCTTGCCGGCGTAGCTGCAGAGGAACTTTACTTTGTTTTTGGGCGAGTCTTCTCCCATAATTTGTTCATTGCAAATGCATTGCATTGATTGCAGTGAAAAGTGGGAGATTATATTTCTCCAAATATCTCTCCTTTCAATCCCAACAACGCACAAACTTCCACTATTCCCGCTCCTTATTTTTATACCCTTTTTCCATTCTCTATCAACTATTTCTTTCTATTATAATTATCACCTTTAGTTACATCATATATCTTAACTAAATTTCTTCTCACAAATTTATCTATTCTTGAGAAGAACCAATTTACAACTGTCACATTAAATTCCTAACATTCTTGGGTGTCATATAAAGCTCAAAGTTCTTGGACCAAATTACTCACGTTAATATCTACCTTTTTTTAGTTTATATTAATCTTTCACATTATTATTCTTATTGATTTTACCCAATTAGAAATGAAGTGTAATATTGGAATGAAAAACATTTATTTTAACAGTTAAATAATTGGCAGTTAAAAGAAAGGAAGAAGAAAAAACATTTTGTGGGCCTGGATTTTATTTTTGGAAATGTTGGGACTGGATTTAATTATTTTGGCAATAAATAATTTGACTGCTAACTGTAATACCATGTATGTACGCATGTTAGTCATGAAACAAGAAAAGTGACGACACCAAAATTCAAAGCTATTCATTTGATGAAACTTTGACATCCTTTTACCCACACCAACACAACTTCATCGTGGGTTTTTCCAGCGCAGATAAAAGATCTAGTTTTGCAATTTGAAGATCTTGACAAGGTATAATAAAATGCAAATAAATAAATGACAAAGATGTGATGTCTCTCTGGTCTGAAGTGGAGACTAGAATTGGAATCGAAGAAGGCGCTTACATGCTTTGAGGATCTTAATCTTCATCCTCACTCCCCTCTCCTCCTTGGATCTTGCTGTGCCCTCCACTTCATCATCGTCATCATCTTCAATCGGCGATGCTATTGCTGTGTCATGGATCCTGCAGTACCTCTCTGAAACCGATGAAGATCTTCCCATTGAGAATGCCCTTTTCATTGTAACTTCAAACACCCCGGATGCAGAAGAAGACCTGGTTGAAACCGAAGCACTCCTACCCAGTATCACTCCGAATATCTCTCCCTTCCCATCTTCCACTTTCCTCGAACTCTGGGTGGTGGTTACTGGTTGTTTTTGGGTTTGAGGAAACGGAGAGGTAGAATGATCCATGGATCTTGGTTTGTGGGTAGTGTCACTGGCACTGCTGATCCTGCCATACCCATTCCTCATGTTTTTGGTGATTAATTGTGGGAAGCAGAGAGACAGAGAGACAGAGAGGGTAATATGATATCATGTCATGTGTAAATGACTAAATAAAATGAATGTGCAGAGGTAGCAGTACATGTGACAATACATTTCCCACATAGATACACTCACAGTAACATCTTTTACTGCTGCAACTTAATACATTTGCATAGTTAGGGTCAAAGTACTATTACATTCATCAAGCTTCGGTCTTGCTATATTTGTTCGCTACTCTAACTGCTTCACTATCGTTTTTTTTTTTTTTTACAATGTTTGAACTTCAGATTTTATCTAAGAGTATTTGAACCTCTTGCCACTTTTTAACGCCTCACATTTTGTAGTGCATTTTTTACTTTCGTGATACTAAATACATTTATTTTTCGTTGAATATTTTGTACAAAATAGTGAAAAAATTGAAAAGAAGTTTGATTAAAAATATGATTACTCTTAGAAATAGTTGAATATGCAGCAAAGATAATAATTTGCAAATTATAGTTTGGAAGGAAAAGTGAGAAAGTAGAATGAATGTTTTGAGATAATGGGCGTAAAGTTGGTAAATCGTCAATGCTATTATTGCTCTCACTCTTTCTCATTCAATAGTCAATACTTTTAAATTAATTATTAATTACTTAAAATGTTAGTCCACCTCTGTTCCGGTTTCCATTCGTCTCTGTCTCTCTTTCTCTCTCTTTGTCTCTTTGGTCTCTCTCTCTCTCTCTCCATCCAATCCACCATTCCAAGAATCCAACTTTTACATTAGGGTTTTGAAATCCGAACTACAAACCACGCACTGCTGAGCCGGATCGCTGATTGGCTATTGGGCGGCGCCTCCATTTTCAGGGCTAGAGAGAAACTGTGAGGAGCTCATCTTGCACCGTAAATATGTACGCTTTAAGCACCAAATTTGGTTTAATTGCAAGTTTTGACTAAGAATGCGTTTATTTTAAGTACATGCTGAGCTCTGGGGTGGGTGGGGCATCCAATTCCTGAATTGCAGCCTAGCTTTTCATTTGTGGGGCACTGTCCAGAGAGTTCACCGGGCTATCATGAATCATTGCGGCAAAAAAAAAAAAAAAAATTACTGTCACTTCTTAATTTCCTTTTTCGGCCGAGCTTAAAGGAGTAAATGCTTTACTAGCTTTGCACCACTCTGTCGGTTTTTAGATGAATCTTAAGTTTCTCTTTTCTGGTTAGTTGCTTCAGTAATCATCTATATTTTGCGTTTGTATGCATGGTTTGTCTGTTTTTGAAGGTGACTCAATTTATTATATGTAAACAGAGCTCCTAATTTCTGAGTTAAAATGAGCTTAGTTACTGCTTAAGAGTGCTGAGATTGTGGGATTTGGTTCCATTTCAGTGAAGAGAAATGATATGCTAAGATATGGCACTTAAAGTTCCCGCTCATATAGCTGCTGAGATCGCAATTGGGTCCATCGGTCGTGGTTATGATATATCCACTGATATAAGGCTTAAATATTGTAAAGGAGATTCCGTAAATTCACGTTTGATTGAGATAGATGAAGATTATGTAAGAGAGGTGGTACTACCTGGTGGAGTTTCAATACCAATTGTTTCCAAATCAATTAAATGTGATAAAGGGGAACGCACTCGGTTCAGGTCCGATGTTCTGTCTTTTCAACAGGTAACCTTTCCTGTTTTACTCATGGAGGTGAATTGAATTCTGAAATCATGTTTTGTTTAATGAAAATTTTGGCTGTTACTTAGAAATAAACTATGAGCATTGTCGTGCATCATTTTACCCATTTCCTTTCACGCCAGTGTTTTGCTCATGACCTCCCTATTGGAATGTACTTTTTAGTAGATGATAGATAGAATGCATATGAAGGTTGCACTCTAGCTTCATATTTCCAAAGTGAACAGGTGTTTGTCATCATCACTGTCAAAACTTTACTGTTATGTATTTGAAACCTGATGCATGGTGAAATTTGTTAGTATGATGTGTGCTGGTTGATTGGCTTTAATAACACCCTCTGTTTAAAGCCAACGAGGGATTGACTCAACTGGTAGTATCTGACTGTTTTATTGCTGTTGGTAGTCTTTCCTTGGTAGGTCATATGTAAATAATCTTATAGGCTATTGCAAAAGCATATGACATCCCTTAACCGCTTAGTGTGTTGTATGTATCACTAAGTAGCCAAATCATCTTCAAGTTATGAATCTGTTCGTAGGTTTTTAAAGTCTCTTGATCTTTGAATAATTATACTTCTGAATGTTTTTGAAGGTACAGAACACAATATTTCTTTTGTTTATAATTTGCTATACCAGTGGTAGTGACTTTCTTTGTCATTATTTTAAGTTTTAAGCAACACATGCATGATCTCCTGTTCACTGGCTGTTTACTTCTTTTAAATGCTTTCAGATGTCAGAGCAATTCAATCTGGACTTATCTTTGACTGGCAAAATTCCATCAGGGCTTTTCAATACGATGTTTGAATTTTCTGGTAGTTGGCAGAGAGACGCAGCCCTTACAAAGTCCCTTGCTTTTGATGGGGTGTTAATTACACTATATACTGTTGCATTGGAGAAATCCCAAATGGTCCTCTGCGACCACGTTAAAAAAGCTGTGCCATCATCATGGGACCCACCTGCTTTAGCAAGGTGAATTGAGTTTTGTTGATGTAATCTTGACCAAACCGTTTCTAATTCCTTGTCAGATGAAACATCCTCACCCTCTAAGTTCTAGTTTTGACATCTTGGTCAGCTCTTGGAACTATGGATGCCTTCAGATCTCTAGCTTCTTAATGATTTGAGGTTCTGTGGGCCTTAAGCTGATTCATTATGGCAAAAAGATAGAAATGACCTTTAATGATAATGAATAAATAATAATTCCTTAATGAGGATATTTGGAGGATCTCCTATATATTTCTGTTGTTTTATTATGCCCCAGTATTATATTTTTCCATTTCTATTTTCACCCTTGTATGATAGGCAGATGAAATTCTGGAATGGCTGCATAAATGAGGTGAATTGTAAAAACGCATTCATGTCATTATGCAGTCTCATATCTGAATATGCTTTTAAAAGGATTCAATTTCATTACGCTGACAAGATTACATAATTTTAATGGAACTTTTCTTCGCTGATCAATCTCCTTTTTATGGAAAATTTTGACTTGGGCTTATAAGTAACAGCAATAACAACAACAATATGAAGTTCATTGTTGATGTATGCCTATTATAAGCCACATTTATGTGATAAAAGCTTATTTTGGCATATTTGTTCTCTTGTTTTGGTTGTTTATTTGCATTTAATTTGTAATATAAATATTCTTACATGGTCCTAAGTTCTAAACTTCTAATCAAATTAGGACTAATTTGGATATAATATCTTTCTTCATTCAATGCAAATTTTCAATTTTTGTTTGTGTGGCTTAATCATGTTGACGAGCAACTTAAATTGACTGTCTTAAAAATTATTTAATTCTATTAGGATTAACTCGTTTTTCTTTTTACTGTATTTTTGGTTTGAGACTCTGGCCAACTGTCACTATTCACAATTCTCAGGTTTATTGATACCTTTGGCACCCATATAATTGTTGGTATGAAAATGGGGGGAAAAGATGTAATATATTTGAAGCAGCAACACTCATCAACTCTTCAACCTGCTGATGTTCAGAAAAAATTGAAAGAGATGGCGGATAGGAGGTTTCTAGATGCCAATGGTCACTACACCATCGCTTCTGATCAAGTTTTCCCGAATGACAAGGTTTGTGAGCAATTTTTTGAGCATAGGGACCAATCACTATTTATCCTGCGATTTTATCAAAACATTATGATGCTTTTTGTCTAGCGGACTTTAAACCTAACTCAAAGATTAGATATTTGTGGGTAGATAGTGGCTTGATAGGGAGTAACATGACAAAACTAACAAACCGCGCTGGGGTAGGTTATACCATCTTAGAAAGTGGATTTTAAGCTACCTCAATCTCATATTTGCACCTACATTTAAGCTATAATTTAGTTATGTCTCTAGTCAATATGAAATAAGATTGTTTGTTTATAGATAAAAATAATAACAGAATAAGATAACAAAATAACAGAAACTTTGGGTTAAGCTCATTACATTCAACAAGATTGAATGATTATGAGATCTGATTGATATTTCATGCATTTAATGTTGGTTCCAAGGCTCCCTGTCCCATGTATAGCTTGATTAAACATTGTAATAGCAAAGGGAAATGATACTTGCGTGAATTATGCGGTATGCTACAATTTGGGCCATCGAAAGAAAGTTACAGCAAATCATAGATGTTACTAAATGACCTGTTTGGAGTGTGGGACAAGTGTGTATAAATTTGTGCAAGTGTCAACTCAAATTATTTTTTAATTGCATCGTTCATAAATTGTAATTATTTTCTTGAATAATGTAATATCATCTTTGTAATGTATAGAAACTATATGTAATGAGAAAAGGGAGATAGGAAATGGGGAGTGTTCACATGTGAATTTAGAGATAAAAGGGGCTATGGGAGGTTAGTTAGGGCAGTGACTGACTAATTGAGAGAAGTTAGGGGAGAGTCTAGAGGTCTTTTGAATACTTTGAATTGGAGGGTTATGAATCTGCAATCTGTACTATTTTAATAGCTTCAATCGCTCATTTCTGGTCCTGTCTTCCATTGGTACAGACCCATCGATATTTTCTGTGAATAAGCATTTTGTTATCTTCCTATATTGGATTGAAACTTGACAGTATGTAATCAATATTGCTTCTCTTCAGTTTGGAATCAGGGAGCAGAGGCTAACATTTGCTAATATTAGTCCATCGAGTTCTTATTCACATAAGGAGGTGTGCTTAAAACATTTAACTTTGACAATATTTTTTATATTTTTATTTACCATAGCAATTGTAGTTATTCTTTTTTTTTTAATCGCAGGATATAGTAAGCATTTGCAAGAGGAGGGGTGGGAGTGATGACAAAAACCTATCACACAAGGAGTGGTTGCAAACTGTTCAGTATGAGCCTGATGTGATCTCAATGTCGTTCATTCCAATTACATCTCTATTGAATGGAGTGCCAGGGAGTGGATTCTTGAGCCATGCCATAAACCTTTATTTACGATGTAAGCAAAATTGCCTTTGTTCTTTACATACATTCTATCTAAATAATACTTCCTTTTGGTATTTGATTGTAACAGTTGTCCATTATGTTGTGGACTGAGCGATTCTATTAGGTGCAACATTTTATAGTTTATGGTTTACTATTAATAAACTTGTGAAGTCCACCCCTGCCCCACTTTTTGAAGCACTGAAGCAATTATTGAAAGTTTAGATAGCTTGCAAGTGTTTTTATTCATAGGAAAAGTATTCTTACTGCCACTGAGCTATTGCAGACAGTTGTCTTGTAGAATGACCACCAGCCTGGTCTCTACCTTTTAACTGTTCTGTTGCATGACCAAAAGTACTTGTGATCTTTGTCTTGATGGTTATAGACTTCCCATTACATTCTGTTAGACTTTCCTTTATATTCATTGAGTGTTGTTGATTATATTCTAGCCTAATGCAAAGTTTTGAATTAACAAATCCCCAGGAATATTATAAATTTTATTGATCACTAGAGACTGACATTGTATAAAAGTGAAAGTATTTTTCACAATTTTTCATATTTGGAGTGGTATTTCCTGTATAAATTAAAATTGGGCAAAGCATCATTTGTCTTGTGGATAGTCATTTGGCTTCTTACATCACTCTGATCTTCTTGACTACCTGCCATAACACAGGTCAGAAGGAGACCCTTATCAACTTTACTTTTTCCTAACGAGGATGAAAGAATTCAATTGCTGACATTGTTATTGGTTTATTTCAAAGAAAGTGAAGACAGAATTTTGTATTGCTTTAGAGAAAAATTTATTCAATCTGTTAAAAACAGAATCATCTTCATTCCTTTGGACCAGCTGACACTTCAAATTTCCAGCCTTATGTTTGTTTTAAGAAGCAAAATGATTTTCTAGGATGTAATTTTTGCGCTGGAGGTCGAAACCAGCTGACACTTCTAATATTCCTATACACATGAAATGCTATGTCTATAAATCATATTTTAATAGATTTGGTTCTAATTACATATCTCTATAATTATAAAAATTGTAATTAAATAAGGAAACAAATAATAAAATATAAAAGAATAAACCATCAGAGATCACCTGTGACATTCTAAAATATTCTAAGATAATAGCGTTTAGGCATTGCTTTGCAATACCAAGTAATGAAACATAAGAAAGCATACCCTTATTAGTAGAATAGTGATTGGATGTTAGTGATTCATATGCATCATTACACTGCCCAAGGCTTAGATTTTTATCTTAAAATGAAATTCCCATGGATCACTGCTTTTAGTTGTTTGTTTTCAGTTTTGGTTTATTCCAGCTAGATTATATTTACTGGTTCAAAATGCTTCATTACGTATTGAATCTTGCAGATAAACCACCGGTTCAAGAGCTCCACCAATTCTTGGAATTCCAGCTGCCAAGGCAGTGGGCACCTGTATTCAGTGATCTTCCACTTGGTCCACAACGGAAGCAACGAAGTTCTGCCTCTTTACAGTTTAGCTTCATGGGTCCAAAGCTTTACGTTAACACCACACAGGTGAAACTTTGTTCTTTGGTCCTAGACATTGGTATTCATTGGTTGTGCCTATTTGGGTCATAACTAATCACATTCAAGTCTTTTGGTTTGTGTGATGAAATTTGGATTTTACGGGGAGGACAACTCTGAGAACGTCCACAACTAGAAGCAGGGAAACCAGAATTAAGAATGGTAACCATTGCCGACAGAAAGAAAGAGAAAACAAAGATAAAATTTTGTAAACAAAAGAAAATAGTGTCAGGCAGTTACAACAATATCCAGAAAAGAGATTCTAACAAACCTCTATACTTTTTAATGCCACATCAGAAACCAAAAAGCAACAATAACCCATCGAATAGATATTAAATCTGATGACAAAAATGAAAAATAACAAGTAATTATTTATATCAAACCACAAGGTAAAAGGAAAATGTTGCAGCATTGTAATTAGGGAGAGCTAGCACAAGAGCGGAGATGAGGGCATTTTTTAGGGCTAAACGCAGCAGCTGATTTTTCTAACCACTGAATACTATCTTTCTTTAATATATCAGTCAATAGTTTTTCAATTTTGCCAAAGTCAGAGCGTCTTTAATATCCAGCCAGACCCAACCCCTCACCTCCCTGAAGTTGCTTGATATTTGAAGGTCGTGGCCATCCCTGCCACTGCCTGAATTTTAGAGGGGTCAGTGGACAACATGATCTTGGATATAGTTTCCGGTCCCAAATAACTTGGAAAATTATCTTGAAATGCACCACATGATCCTAAAGTGTAGCAAACAAGAATGTCGTAAAACAAAAGATGATGACAAACCTTTTCAAGAAGGGTTGGAAGACGTGATTCTTCAATACTTGGAATAAAACAGGAGCATTGGTTAACCCAATGACATAGCCAAATATTATTCTTCTGCCGGTTCCATTCTCAGTGGATGGTATCCGGACCTCAAATCCAGTTTAGAATACATAATTCACACCCATAACTCATCCATCAAATCATCAGTAAGAGGAATTAGAAACCTGTCTTTGATAGTCTGCTGATTTAGCCTCTATAATTGACATGAATAAATTTTTTAACCAAAACTACTGGGGAAACATAGGGCTGCTGCTGTATTAAATAATTCCTTGAGCAAGGAACTCATCAACTAGATTATCAACTACATCTTTCTGAGTTATGGAGCAACAGTAAGGAACTAGATTAAACGGACCAGAGACTTATTGTAATGGATTTTTATTATCAAAAGCAGATCTGGATGGAGGTAATTGTTTCTGATCCTCAACTGTTTCAGCAAACTGAACAATCAGATCTTGGATTTGAGCTGGCTCTTTGATGAAACAACATTACAAGTAAGGGTCTCAAAGTGATGAATGAGGCTGTCCATGTATAAAAAACACATTTGTGCACTTTGTTCTACATAATGAGTGAAAATTTTGTTGTTAATCAATTTGATCCTCGAAGGCTTGGCTCCCCATCTTTTTCCATCTATAGAGAAATCCATCTGCAACTTACTAAAATCCCAAAGGATTGGACCCAGTGAATTTAACCATTGTATACCCAATATCAAATCACAAAACACCAAAGAAAGCACTATCACATCAACGGTAAACTTGGTTTGCTGTAATTGCCAAGTAAACTCCTTGCATATATTAAGAAGCCTCCAACCTTGTACCACCTCCCCCTGTCACAGTCATTGGAGTGGTAGATTCCAGTTACAACCCAATTTCTTAGCTAATTCCGGATCTAGGAAATTATATGAGTGCTACTGTTATCAATTAGTATTTGCACATTTTCTTGTTATATAGACCATGAACCCACATTGTTTGACCTGTTAAAGCATTCATATATAACTAAGGACCACTGAACTGAGTTCTAACAGCATTAGCTGACCCATTGTCTTCTGTAATCTCTGGTTCATCACAAAACCTACTCAAACATTTAGCTCTTCTATGTGCCATTTCATTAGCACTATAAGTTGTAGGAGCCAAACTCAAGATGGATTTGTTAGCTTGGGCCTGTAAATTTGAGTTGTTACCAGTATTGGGTTTGATACTCGCAGTCACCGAGTTGAAATTTGATGCACCCTGTCGACTATAGAATTTACTCACATTCTGATTGAGTTTTACGGTATCATGCAATTTTTCCAAGTTAGCAGCGTGGGTAATATATGTTAGTGCTAAACATCCTGACATGCATGTGGGTGTATTATGCTCCAAACCAGTTTTTATTTAATGCTTGGGTATTATCTTTATTTAAAAAAGCAGTTAAGTAATTAGAAACATTTAATATGATATATTTAATGCTTCTAAACACGTGCCCACTACAAAAAAACATATTACTAATTTATAACCTGTGTGCTAAAGGCAGGAATATTTGTGTCATGTCATCACAGGTTGATGTAGGTAAGAGGCCAGTAACTGGTCTCCGTCTGTATCTTGAAGGTAAGAAAAGCAATCGGTTGGCCATCCATTTGCAACACCTTTCATCACTTCCAAAAATCTTCCAGCTTGAAGATGACCCAAATGAAAACTTTCAGCGAAAGTCTTACGATAAGAGATTCTACGAGAAGGTTCAATGGAAGAATTTCTCTCATGTGTGCACAGCTCCTGTGGAATCCGATGAGGATCTCTCAATAGTAACAGGAGCACAATTACAAGTTGAGAATTATGGCATAAAAAATATACTGTTCTTAAGACTTCGGTTCTCAAGTGTGTTGGGAGCTAAGGAAGTGAAGCATCCGGAGTGGGAGGGATCACCCAAGTTGGGAGCAAAGTCAGGACTGATATCCACTTTAATCAGCCAACACTTCACAGCCACATTTCAGAAGCCTCCGCCACGTCCAGCAGACGTTAATATAAATTCTGCTGTGTATCCTGGCGGCCCTCCTGTTCCTGTCCAAGCTCCGAAGCTTCTGAAATTTGTTGACACAACAGAGATGACAAGAGGACCACAAGAGTCTCCAGGCTATTGGGTTGTGTCTGGAGCAAAGCTTGTTGTTGATAAGGGCAGAATTTCTCTCCGTGTTAAGTATTCTTTGTTGACCATGATATTACCAGATGAAGACATGTTAGATGATGACCTCTAGGCTCTAGCTCATTCCTTCTTCTGCAACTCTTCATTTTTAAGGTTGGGAAATGACAAGGTAGGGGGGTGCTGCTAGTTATTATGACCAAGAAAAATTGTTTTGGGAGGTGTCCTTGCAAAGATACGAGAGTTCCACTTGTAATGTAAACTTTTACAATTTAAAACCATGACTTGTTGAAAATTACCACTCTGGCCAATTTCTTAATCGTGTTTGGATAGGATCATCCTACGAAATTTTTATGGTGTAAACAGTAATATATTCATCAATTTAATACGCTCAGAAATTATGTTTAAACATTCATTCTCATTACTGATTTGAGTTATGACATTTTAGGATCAAATTTGTATAGTTTTGCTTGTTACGTTACATTTCAATGTTCGCTGCTTGTTTCTATACTTCATTGACTGCAAAAATTCTCTTTTAGTAAGATTTTGGATATAAGTTATTTCAAGATCAACTAGTGAAGATATATTACCAAAAATCTAGTTAAGATAATCGTTTAGATGTTCGCAGTGTGTGTTAAAATGAGCGCAATCAGAGAAAATGTGTTGCTGCTTAAAAATTCAAACTCAAGCAACTGGGAGAGTCCCATGTTGGCGGTACTTTTAGGAATTCCTTTTACAAAAAATTGTTCCATTCTATATGCTACATTACAAAATTCAGGACACTCATAATTTTATTTTAATAACTATATCCTTAAAAACTCTCTCACCTACATTCACATTCACATTGATCAATTCACTTGTTTTAATTTTAAAGTAAAATTTTGTTTGATTTTTTTTTTTTTTTTTTTTTATAAATATAATGTAAAATTTTTAACTTTTCTTATAAATTTAAAACATTAAAAAAAAAACA
>Ga0099824_1002681_pt1 | contig 26116 bp, 10 predicted proteins | sample SiratrowhiteBW_FD_76837 | JGI IMG/M metagenome (GOLD analysis project Ga0099824, IMG submission 76837) | Root nodule microbial communities of legume samples collected from California, USA - Siratro white BW | ecosystem: Host-associated > Plants > Roots > Nodule | place: USA: California...
TAAAAAAATATATATATATATATATATATATATATATATATATATATATATATATATATATATTATGACATTTGTATTTTCCTTTTAAAATGAAAATACAAGATTTTTATTTTTTTTTTTCTTTTCCTTTCCTCTTTTGAAAATTATGAGCAAAATAAAGACTTAAACTAAATGATTGTTTTTTAATTTTTTAAAAAGTAAATGAAATTTTCCTTCTAAAATGAAAATAAAAATAAAATAAAATATTACAAAATTCAAACCTAAATTTTATGAGAATTGATTAGAAATATTATTTTTCTTATTGTATGTACTTTTTATTTTTTGAATTTTATTTGGGATCAGTTGACTCTATTTATAATATCAATTAGGAATCACTTTCTTGAACATGAAACACAACCTTACTAGTTGATTAAGAGTTTAATTTGAACAAAGTTGCTTACAAAATTGAATGGAGAAAGATAAAATGCATGATCTAATGATTTTAGACAACAAGAAAAATTTGAGAACAAAAGCAAAAGAATTTAGGTCAAAGCATATACAAACTAAAAACAAAAGAATAGGACAAGTCACACTATATTCTACACTCTTAGATGCACTTGATTACGTTTTTAGTTGTCTTATGACTTGAATTGTATTGTGAAGCATCTTTGACTGAATTTTTGTTTTTAACTTCAATTAGAAACTGCAATTGTATATGTTTTGATATTCTTTATTCAACTTCCATTTATATTTTATTTTAGTTCTCATATTCTAGATTTATTCACTAAGTTCCTTTGGAATGCCCTTCTTCTAAATTTTGCCTTCACTTTTTATTGGTGTTTCTTTTGAATTTTTTGAGTTTTTCGTGTATATTATTTCATTTGAAATTTATCTATTCCTAATTGATCTTTTCTTGATTTTAATTTCTTAGTCTTAAGTGGGAATGAAAATTATTAACTCTTTCTATGTTTGTTGAAAACTCACCTATCTTTAAAGTAGTATTTTAGGTGTTGGAAAAGAATAACTGAAGCTACTTTTTCTTTTTTTGACTATAAAAAACAAGAAAAAGGACATATATTGAAGAGTTAAAACTCTTGAGAGGATAGCTTAATTGAAAGCTGGACCAAAAATACACAAAGAAAAATAACAAAGCATCAAAGTGAATTAGTGACGAAAAATTCCATCACAAGCATCTAAATTTGTAACTAATCCATAGCTGATCAAGCATTTGTGTTGAAACTTTGTCGTAATTTTCTTGCTTTTTGAGTTTTTCTTTGTTTTTTTTTTATATCTTGAGAAAAAACATTTTAGTACAATCTCATCTCTTAAGTTAAAACATGGTAAAATAAACATTTAAACTTATAAAAGTGTTCTAAGGACCTCACAAGTATCACTTGGACTTTCACCTTAAAAATTCGTCTAATTTACTTTCTTTTAGTTCTTTGTTAGTAGTTTTATTTGTGACAAAACTAGGACTCGTCACAAAAACACTTGGTTGACTTTCATTTGGTCTAAATAAGAATGCATGCTCATACACAATAAAGACAATTTTGGACTTTGAAGGTTTTAAAAAAAAATGTGAAAGTACATGTCTAAGAAATTTCTAACTAGAAAAGACGTAATACTTAAGCGAGTCCACTAGTGACCCACTTCTCTTTGCTGGAAACTCGCACGGTGTATTTTCAATATCATTTTTGTGTAAAAGTTCTTAAAACTTTTTGTGAAAATTCACTCATATTTGTAAAAACCATTCAAAGTTGGAGAAAAGTATTTTGATAAAAAAAATAGTAATTATTCTCATCTAAACATTTTAGTGTGCATGAAGATTATTGGGACCATGATAAATATTTAAAGTTAAAAGAGAAGATTAAAAAAAAAATATAAATGAGCTTAAGACCATCATTGTTGAAATTATGAAACAACAAAAACATAGGAATACACATGATGAGAGATCGTATAGAAAGAGAGAACATCATGAAGTCCCTAACTCCTCTCAAATAGATAGTAGTCAACATTGATGATTCCTATCAACCACACCACCTAGGCATCCCCATAGGCCTAGAAATCATACGCCTCTTAAAGAGCCTAAAGTAGGATTTCCTCCCAAAAGGAAAAAATTAAAGAAATGAAAGACCTTGTTGAAAAGGGAAAAAAATTATAGCAAGAGAAATAAGTATATAAGAGTGAGAGAGTTTAGAGAAAATGTAGAAGCTTTTACTAAAGAAAAAAGGAGAAAGAAAAAAAAGAGAAGAACGAAAGAAGAAGAAAAAGAAGAAGAAATGTTAGAAAATTTCAGAAAAGAAAGAAAGTCTATTATAATACCTCCTAAAAGCATAGTTAAGAAAGAATTCTTAAAGAGGAATTGCAATACTTTGAAAGATTCTTTTCATTTAAATCATGATTCTAATTATTCTTCTATAAACAAAATATCACTTTGTCTTGTTTTTCAATTAAAGAAAAAAATTATTTTTAAAACAATAACCCTAAGTTTTTCACATCAAAACACTTTCAAAAACAAAGAGCATTGTTTCTTTCTTTTAAGACACACTTGTCTTAATTTTCTTTTAATAGAGAAACTTATTACACTTTTATTTTATGTTTTATATAGATTAATATGTCACCTAATAAGAAAATATAAATCCATCAAGATAGGTCATTAGTACTAAGCATAATTTAGATCTAAGGACGAATCTTTTTTAAGGACGAAATAATAGAAATCATCCAGCTTAAAAACATTGACTAAGAGGAAAGCAAAAAGATAAAACCTCATTAAGAAACACTACACTTCTTAAAGAGTAAGAGTAGAATACTAGAATTTTCTTTTTCTCAGTCTTACACAAATTGTATACACTTCTTAAAGAGTAAGAGTAGAATACTAGAATTTTCTTTTTCTCAGTCTTACACAAATTGTATAGGTATAGTTTTTCTTTCATTACTTTTAGAATTTTGTAGATGTATATGTGGACTAGTTTTGGACTTAATTGGACCTTAATTCAAACTTGAAATGTGAGTCAAAAGAAACAAACTTAGATCTTTGAAACCTTGAAACCTTTAATTTAGATATCTTGAATGTAATAAACTCTGGCGCTTAATAAACTTTGGCGAACGTAGGCGTATATATCATACATGTTACAAAGCAAAACTTTCCAAGCTAAGATTCGTTTCTTAAAAGAACCTGTGTTTTGTCTGTCTGCTATAGAAGTACTTTGGAACCCTCGTAGGATAATAACCGGACTGCATTCTGGTAACTTAATTCAGCTAGTTCTTCTTTTGTAATTTCTAGCATAGATGCAACGTAATCAAGTACCTGCGAGTATAATGAATAGAAAAATGTAAATCTAATAAAACAGGTCCCAGTAAACATAAAAACATTCATTATATGCAATCTACAATACTTAAAATTCAGTACTTTATTCCTGTTGATATTTCTTCACACTCATAGCAACTGTTCCTGCTCGTTTAGTTTTTGAGGTTGCCATCCTTACTAATGCAATGTGAGAAGGGAAACCCTCAATCTAATAGAAAACGTAGATACAATCCTTTAAATATTTTTTTGTTACGTTATCACAATTGAAATTAACCTGGTAATCTGCATAATAAAAATATACATTGCAGGACTAACGTACACGCCCGTCATTTGAATTATACTATACAACGACCTCCCTTCAGTTAAAAGAAGCCTACAAATTTCTGTATGATTTGAAGCTAGAGATTATTGAGATAGGATTTGAAAGCAACAAGGGAGGTCCATACAATTTATTCATGCATTCTTAATTACCAGAAGAATTGTTGTTATTGTTTGTTGTTTTTCTCATAAAAGTAATGTATATCTCCAAGGGAATCATATAACTAAAAGCCCAGTGACAGAAATACATACATTATGAATATTTGCCGGATGATTGAGAGTATCCTTTGGCAACTTCGAACCATCTGCCAAGACATGAGATGAGTCACCAAGTGAAGAACCACAAGTTGGAGGCGATGTTGTTATTTGAGCATGAAGAAGCTCTTCAGTGAGAGAAGTATCTCCTTCAACAAAATGAAGAGAATCTACGTTTGACATTGGTAGGGCATCAGGTGCATCTGTCTCCAATAAAATCCTATCAAAAGGGACCTAAATAGAAGAGAAAATAAGAATGTCACTGTTTTTAAAATTTATAGTACAAATTATATTCAACATTAATCATATATCAGAAGTGATGAAAATCACCATCTTCAGCATTTTCTTTGCTTTATTTGCTTTTAGTGACATAAGAAACCCAGAGAAGGAAAAATAAGCACCAAGTTTGGAAAATTCAGGAACCATTTCTGCAGAACCTAGGTAAGAATGAAGAATAACCCCAGCAGGAAAAGGCCCCATAGACCTGGAAATATTGAAATTTTGGAGACAGAAATTTAAAAGATGCCACTTCACAATGGTAACTGAGAACAACACAAACATTAATTCAATGGCATTCCGTTGAATTGATGTTTTAGATAATGAAAAGACAAGTAACAAACCATGTTAGAAAAAAGTGGCCGAACTACAAACATAAGATGTTGAAATTACATCTCTTTAGCTCTTCAGGGACGAAAAGAGATAAAAGAAAATGGAACACTGAACTGTATCAATTTTTTATTTTTGTTAGTCAGTTACAACAGTGATTTTTTTAATTGACCCTCTTTATAGCAACTTTATTGTTAGTCAGTTTTAACAGTCACTTTGAGACAGTTACAATTGACCCTACCCTACTGAGCACTAAGTCTATATATAGGATTGTACCTCAGTATCTGAATTATCTCTTCATTTTCTATAAATTCAATATGGTGTCAAGAGATCACTTTTCCCACTGTCATATATTATAGATATATTTTGTATATGGGTTTGGCCTATCCCTTTGTAATGCTTTGTATGATATGTTTATATCAGTTCCTCAGTTGTACTCGTACAACGAATTATATCATTTCTCCCAACATGGCACCCAAAGACTAATGTGAATCCATAACTTATCTGAAAATTGTGTTCTCTTGGTTTCCAACCATTGTTCACTCTTTTCTGCAGCTGCCACCGCCCCCCTTTTCAATTAGCGACACTGCCACCAACATTGTGCCACCAAGACGAATATAGCACAAATAACATGGCGACCAAAGCAGTGAAGTGCATCTTTCTCCCTCATGTAGATTACCTTTTGTTAAGGAAAAATGCAATACCTTATAATTCTAATTAAGTGCTAAAAATAACAAAACATAAAACATGAATCATGTGTCGTCTAAAAGACGAATGATTTCAACACCAGATCATGCATGACACAGGTGTTTCGTTTGACAGATAATACAATACTATGCAAACTTTTTTTACGTATCACATGATCAGATCATACAATATAAAATTAGACAATACATACAACCAACATTGTACTACTTGAACATATATGTGTCTGCGTGCTTATTATTTGGATGTAGGAAATGTTAGGAAATTATATTCAACATTAATCATATATCAGAAGCCCACTGCCATCATCTGCCAAAGAGATCTATTAAATGTGTAAGTCAAAGCCAACATCAAATGATCTCTAGGAAAAAGGGCTAAAGTTGTTTTCTTCACTAACCTCTTGACAAAAATACTATTTCTCTAAATTATTGTGTTTATTTCTCTCATCTTTAATCTCTTTACATTATATGTTATTATTATTTGTACTAACTAAAGAATGAGAGTTATTGTGAAAACACATATCTAAAAATTATTCTTTATTTAATCATTACAATCAAAATTTAACTTGCATCAATTATGATCCTTTAGACGCAAAGATACAATTTGATCAATTGGAAGATTCAATATGAAAAATATCTTTGACAAGTGATTAAATGGAGTTAGGTTGTTGCATCCAATATGATCCATCAGATGGAAGGGGTATAGTTTGATTGTCTGAGTACAGTTAATTGGACAATAACTACAAAAAGTTTTTAAAATTAATAAAAACACAAATAAAACCCTCTCTTCTTGTGTTTTCCTTGTTCTCACATTTGGTATTAGAGTCTACCTCTAAAGGGTTAAGTGCCTGACCACAACCAGAGAAAAAGATCTAACACTGCAAACAAGGAAAATCAGATGCAAGCAAGCGAGAAAACATGGTACACATCAATTTCCAACCTCTCTCATCTTAAAATACACTAAGATGCAGTGTCACTCTAAATAATGGAAATAAGATACTAAAACACCTTTTGTTATGTTGAACCAAGATTACAAAGTTTTCATAACTACATTTAAAAAAACTCAGTTTTAATCTCACTACATCAAACGAGAAGATACCATATCGTGAACATATGAATGCCTCATTTGGTGTTTAAATATGGAATAGCAAATTGTGTAAACTCTAAATCTCTTCTCTAAATTGTAGAATGTTTCAGAAAAATCTAACCTAGCATGACTTAAGAAACTTATTGCATGATTATAAACATGCTAAAGTTGCTTGTCCTCACTATGATTAATCTGAACACAAGAGTGCCAAATGCAAGCAACAAAGAAAAGCCTTTGAACTAGCTACTAAAGACCCAAGACAATTTGGGTACCACAAGAATGTGTTATTCTTGATGCAAGTACAATGAACAAAGAAATAGCAACAATAGATACAAGATAACAAGGGAAAAAGATAAGGATCTATTAAGACCTAGACGGTTTGTGCCCTACTAAATTGTTTGACAGTAGACTATGAATAGTGTTAAAGTTTGGATATTAAGAAACACTATAAGTATTTATATGTTAATGATCATGCTAACATTTGTTTTATCCATATGCAATTATAAGATCTAAGTAGACAAGACAGTCTACCAAGCTTTAACGTGATAGATAGTCTAACAAGCTTTCACGTGATAGACAGTCTATCATTCTTCATCACAGTCTATACAATCTTTAACGGTTGTTTTATCTTATCTGTTTATTCATTTTTTATTAGCTAAACAAGTCATAATTAAACACCTTAATACGAAAACAGTCATATTGGAAAACATTTTCGGAAATAATTTAGACAAGATCTACTTCTTTTTTATATCTACAATGTTATGCAAAATTATCTGTCTTTACAGGAATATCTAAAGAAAATTTTCTTAAGAACAAATCAAGACTTTCCCTAAAGAGAATCTACCCTAAGAAGTTTTTACAAATATCAAGTCTACAACTTATCCAATAAGTTATGTAAAGTATTTAAGGATGAAGATAAAGATACAAGAGATACACTAAAGAAATATATATCAAGAACAAGCTATACAAGTCACAAAGTCTTATAGTCTTGTCAGCTTTTGAGTGTATATCCATTGAGTTGTGTGGTAAATTTGTAAATTTTTCATTTTATGAAATTATACTCTTGTGGGCTCAAATTGTGCTTTTTGTGATAGTGTTCTCCTTTTCTTTGAGAGTTCTCAGTCTTAGGAAAAGATTGAGAACGACAACCTGGAGAGGTCTGTGTACTTGTTGTAATTTGGAGAGGTTTGTGTACTCGGAAAACCTGAAGAAGGTTATGTACTCGGTGTAATAAAATTTCTTCGATTAGTACAACCTCTATTACCATGGCCAATAGCTATAGGTCTCATGACATGGTGTTCGTACTATTCACCTTCTTTATCTATTAATAACGTTTTTTTCTCCCTAATCTCATTTAAGTTATTATTCCTTAGTTGTCTCACTCGTTTCCTTGATTATATTATCTCCTTTACCAAAGATTTTGTTTGTCTATTGGAGTTCAGGTTGCTCATGGTCTTTATCACCTATAGGCATTTGCACATATTGGTTCGATTATGGACTCTCCATCTCTCATTCATGCTCAGTTGGGTCATCCTAGCCTAGAGTAGCTTGTTTCAAGTTTATCTAAGTTATCAAACTTGTCAAGTTGCAACAATTTGGTCAAAGTTGGTCCTATGGTACTAATGATCGTCTCAAAGCTCACCTTGGGACCAAAAATTATACACAATTTTTGGTTTGGACTATGGTGATATTTTTTCTTCTTTGGCAAAGATAACCACCATTCGCTTATTCATAGTCATGGCTGCTCTTCAATGATGGCCTCTTATCAATTAGATGTCATAAATGTTTTTCTTAATAGAAATTTGTAGTAAGAAATTTATATGGAGCAACCTTCAGGTTTTATTGCTTAAGGGGAGTCTTCTGGATTGGTATGTTGTCTCCACAAATCTTTATAGGACCTCAAGCAGTTTCAGGCTTGCTTTGCAAAATTTAACACTTTTGTTCAACAGTTTAGTATAACTAGCAGTGAGATAGATCATTCAATTTTTTAAAGTATCTATCTAGTAGTATATGTTGATGATATTGTACTGACAGACAGTGATCACGATAGCATCTCATAGGTAAAGCAACATTTTTGTTTGCACTTTCAAACCAAAGACCTTAGCAAACTTAGATATTTCTTGTACTTTGAGGTAGCACAATCCAACAATGGAATGGTTTTCTCTCAAAGGAAGCATTCATTGTATATTTTGGAGGAAAGTGTGTAAATGAATTCAAAGATTGCTGACACAACCATAGATCCCAATGCCAAACTCCTACTTAATTAAGACGAGCTTCTCTCAGATATTGACAAGTACAAAAGATTAGTTCGAAAATTGAACTATTATACAGTTAGTCGTCCTGACATTTCCTTTGCAATTAATGTGGTAAATCAATTTCTTAATTCTCCATGTGTAGATCATTAGAATGCAGTTATTCATATATTGAAGTAGATTAATGGTTCTCCAGGGAAAGGTTTGTTAGATGGGCATAATAATTATACTAAAGTTGTATGTTATTCATATGTTGATTAGGCCGGATTTCCTTTTAACAAGAGATCCACTTCCGGATATTGTGTCTCCATCAGTGATAATTTGATCTCTTGGAAGAGTAAGAAACAAAATTTTGTGGTAGCGAGATATTACTACAAAAGCAGAATATAGAATTATGGCCTCAGCTACTTGTGAGCTTATTTGGTTTATATAGTTACTTAAAGATTTATAATTTGAAAATGTCACTCAAATGACACTTATATGTGACAATTAGACTACTCTTCATATTAGTTCAAAACTCGTCTTTTAAGAAAAGACCAAACATGTTGAGATTAATTGTCATTTTACCTGAAAAAAGATTCTATTTGAATATGTCCAGACTGAGTTTGTTAATTTGAATTATCAACTAGCAGATATTTTAACTAAATCTTTACAAGAATCTAGAATTGATTATATTTGTAACAAGATCAGTACATATGATTTATATATACTAGCTTGAGGAGAAGTGTTAGATATAAGAGACTCTGCCCAATATCTCTATATTTTCTTATTTATAAATGCATAACCCTATATGATCAATACACACAAGGGATTCAATCTATGCCTTTCTCTCTTTTATCTTAATAACACATGACAAACTCCTGCTTGAGGGGAGTGTTATAATTATACAAAAGGAATAAATCCTATATAATCAATAAGATCTAGATTATATATGTATTATTATGAATGTTTTTATTTATCCCGTATCATATATTTATTCTTAAAGGATATCAAATCTCTTGTATATTAATTCTTTTTCTAAATATAAATAAAGCATTTTTTATGTCTTAGAAACAAGGTTTCACCTCAATGTTTCTCTATTTCCTATATTTTAACAATAGCAACTGAAACTAAACAAAGAACAGATGTTCATACTTCATTAGCTCAAAAAGATCACCAAAAGCACGAACACAATGAATAGATGCTGGCTTGTTCAACTCTTTTGCAAGTTCAAGCTGCTGCCTCAATACTTCAACCTGCACAGATGTCCTAATGCATTAGCAGCCAAAAATCAGGGTAACATTCTTCTGCAGAGAAGTACATCTTCTGTCCTAGACATGATTGGTCAATGTGTTTCATCTTAAAGTTAAGTTTAATGTCATTTTCTTTTCAGTAGATCCATGTTTCCACAATTAATAAAAGGCTAGAACTCTGTTAGATAAAAAGAAATGACATTCTGAACTTTAAGGACAGTAGACCCAAGGAAGCACCCTTGCAAGTACTATATTAGAGTTAGCATTACAAACAACAGAATTTTGATCATGACTCTATAGAATATATCAACAAATGTTAATTGAACAAAAATTTTGATTATGACTCTATAGAATATATCAATAAATGTTAATTGTAGTTTGATCCATTTTGAAACCTAAACACTCTGCTTCATAGTCTTTTGAAATTTACTTTGTCCTTTATAGGCAGTAAAGCCTCAGATATTAACAAAAATGGCACCAACCATTAATATTCCAGGATAAAAAAACATGTACACTAAGGTTTCCTGAAAATTAATGCAAGTATGTGAATGTGCCTATATGGACATGCATTAGTTATTATTAGTACAAACAAGGCTTAATGAATTAGGTTTCATGAACAAAAGCATCATATTGTAATACAACACGATACACAAGAGAATATCATTTAGAGTCTCTTTTCTCCTTATTCACTCCCTAAACACCTACAAACCCATAATCACATGCAGAATAGAAGATACACAGATATATACTTACGCTCCCCAAGAAGTTAATAGAGCTTCAAAATTATAGAAAAATACACACAGCCCAAAAATAAAATGACAAGCTAAAACCTGCTCAGAAAAGTCAATCTTCTTTCCGTATGATCCTTTGTCCAAGCCAATCTGAGAAAAAGTCAAAAGCTCAATCACATTACATGGTAACTTAAATATGCATGAAAACAGGAGCAAAAGAAATTTCATCCATAAGTTTATTAAAAACGGTAGAATATGCAAATCTGTACATAAAAATTATAGCCACCTAGATGAATTTTGATACCCTACTGCATCTAAGAGAGGAAAACAGAAACTGAATATGCATAAAAATTAGGCATGAGCCAAAAGTCTCAGAAGGCTTCTATATAGAACTGAAAATAGGACTTATTCATTGCTGAAACAAAATCTAGTAAGCCGCTAACTGTTATTGTGGATTGCTAGAATCATACTCTTCTTATCATTTATTTTACTTCCATATTCAGATAAATAACAAAAATAACTGTCTTTTCCCACTAGGTGGAATTGTCTACCTGAGTTAAATATATGCTATATTATTCTACCGTAAATCATGTCCATAAACAAAATATTAACCTCTAAATCCTTCTTAACTGTATCACCTATAGTCTATCTTGGTCTCCCTCTACCTATAATGCATGTCCTATCCAGCATCTTAATCTAATATACTCTCGTTACTTTCAAAATATATGCAGCTACTGTCTGTGATATCAGTATTCAAGTATTTTTTATACTGGATCGTTTACAAAATCAATAGTCAAAGAAAACCACACAAAAAAATTATGAAAATTCCAGCATGAAAAATGGAAATAAAAAGCACATGGAATGAACCAATAAAAGGGCAAGTCTCAAACACCAAATAATCGATGATAAAATGTTTTTTATCCTTCAAAATATCTTGAAATTCAGTTTTAGTGCCTACAAAAATTAAATACCATTTTATTTAGTCTCCTCATTTATCAAAAGTAACGTTGTTTAGTCCTTCCCTCCTTCCCTTAGAAACCTGTGTTTCTGTTAAAATATAGTGATGGATAAGGTATTAAATCTTTATAAGGACTAAAATTGAATATAATAAATCCTTTTAGTCCCTACATATATCACTTTTAATTCTTTTTTAATCCCTACACATCATTTTAATCTCTTTTTATCCCTACACATCATTTTAATCTCTTTTAATCCTTACAAGATAGACTAAAGGGGATTAAAAAGTATATATCTAGGAGGAACTAAAGAGGGATAATTTTAAGAGTAAAAATTAAGAAAAAAAAAAAGGTTTTTTAACTATAAGAATAGAATAATTAAACCTAGAGAAAAAGGTTAAGGGCATTAGATAAGCAAACTAGACACCGTGTGTTTAACACTCTGTAGGGTTTGTATGTAGTGGCTGAATTGGTCAACAACTAACTCACGTTTCTTTTACTTTATTTCGGTGTCCTTTTATATAAGTAGGCCTTCTGTACATGACGAAACTCAAGAAAAATTAGTAATGATTCATTTCAAGCAAGTCTATATTACATACATCTCACTGAAAATCTGAACACTGGGTTAGTTTCTCCACCACTCAATGACAATAGTAATCATGTCTAGGCAAGGTTGATGAAGAAGGATTTGATCTCAAAAAACAAATTCAAGTTCAGAGATGGATCAATTCCTCCTCAGTACAAGTTTGGTCCACTCTTGGATCATAAATTTTGCGTCATCCATCTTGCAAAACATTATATATGAGCAAGTAGTAGCAAAGGTTTGGAAGGATCTCAAGGAGCATTTCTCTCAAGGTAATGCGGCTCGTGTAGCCGAATTACACCAAGAATTATTTTGTTTTAAGCCAGGATCCAAGTTAGTCACGGATTTCTATACTGAATTGAAAGGCGTTATGAGAGGAACTTGACAAATTCAGGCCGCTGACACCTTGTAGCTGACCAGTCAAACAAGCTCCAGTATGATCAAATAAGGATACAAGAGAGTCTAGTCAAATTCACAAACTAGTCCATACAACCAGCCAATATATCAAAGCAACAAAGCTTAGAAATTGAAAGAAAAAGAAGAAACCTCACAAAATAGAGCAACAAAGCAAGAGAGTAGTTCTACATCTCCAAGATACAAAACCAAATTAATGGTGAAAGGCTTTAAATAGAGAAAGGGTGTTGATTTAAATGAGATTTTCTCAACTATAGTGAAGATGTTATTAACTAGAATTGTGCTAAGTTAGTTGCCACTCTTGATTTGGGGTTTGAGCAAAAGGATGTGTAAGACAATTTTCTTCATGGTAATTTGGAGAAGGAGAAATATATGAAGCAACCCAATGGTTTTCTTGTTGAAGGCAAGGAAGACTAGTTGTGTAGACTTAGAAAGAGTCTATATGGTTTGAAGTAGATGGTGTACATGAAGTTGAGTCCTTTAAGTGTGATCAAGGCTACAAAAAGACTACTTCTAACCATTGTATTTTTGTTAGAAAGTTTCTTAATAATGACTTCATTATCCTATTGTTGTATATTGATGACATGCTTATTGTTGGAAAAAATGTTTCCAAGATTGACAATTAAAGAAGCTACTGGCGAGTCATTTGCCATTAAGGACATGGGAGCTGCTAAAAATATTATTGGTATGCATATCACACATGATAGAAACGAGAAGAAGCTTCGACTATCATAAGAGCACTACATTAAGGTGTTGCAGAAATTCCAAACAGAAAATACTAAAGTAGGCATTACTCTTGCGACTTATTTTCAACTAAGTGTTAAACAAAGTTCTTCACGTGAAATTGAGAACATAGATATGACAACAATTCCTTATGCATTTGTGATGGATAGTTTGATGTATGCAATGATATGTACAAAACCATATATTGAACATGTTGGTATAATAAATCAGTTTTTGTTGAATCCAAGTAGAGAGCATTGGAATGCTGTAAAATGGATTTTGATATATCATTGAAGTACAAGTGCTTTGAAACTTTGTTATAGAAGTGATAAGCCTACTTTGGTGGGTTAAGCAAACTCCAATATGACCGAAGATGCTCATTCTAGAAAGTCCATTTCAAGCTATTTGATTAAGTTTCCAAGGGGAGTTGTAGCTTGGGAATAAAAGTTATAGACAAGGTTATCAAATTCGAGAATTTTTGTAAACTCGTGAGAACTTCGTAAACTCAGATTGTAAACTCGAATCATAAACTTGTAAGAGTTTGTTCCAGATAAAGAAATATTAAAATATCTATAAATACCAAAATAATTCAATATTACATTATTCTATAAATATCATTATTATTTTATAATATTATATATACTTTTAAATATTTTTGTATATTTTTCTAATATTATTATCCTTTTATCTACTCGCGATTATATGATATGTTATGTTTTACATTTAAAATAAAACAAGAGAGGATTAAAAATATTCTAAAATAGCAAGAGAGAAGTTAAAAACATAAAACCCTAATATGACCCAACCCTCTCTAATTTGTAATTTTTGTCAGCCCTATATCTGAAATTGGACAAAAGAAAGGAAATGGGAGTAGTGAGATGGCAAAATGTCCACGAGAATAAAAAACACAATACGGAGCAAAGTGGAGCTAAGAAAGACCCCAAGAGACATCTTTCATGCGATAGGAGAACGCAACACCACAACCCAAAATAGACAAAAAAATTGAAAAGATAACCAATGAACCATGAAATTGTTCCCTGGGTCAGTTTTGCATAAATTGACCTAGAAACAAACAAATCCTATGTTGACTTTGGCTTTTTTCTAGTGTCCAAATGAGCTCACTAAATTGCCTCTAAAGTCACGATTTTACACTAGTTTAACCAAGTTTGCTCAAGTTTACTTGAGCCTGCTAAAAAAAAGATTCTATGTGTGAGTTAACTAGGTCTGAGGGTGTGGGATGTAAACTCAACAAGTTTACGATTTGACTGACAATTTTGATAACCATGGCTAAAGAGGTGTGTAGCATTGTCTACTATAGAGGGGGACTTCATTGCCATTCTGAAGCATGCAAGGAGTTGGTATGGTTTAAGAAATTCTTAGAGGAGTTTGAATTTGTAAATTGTCTATTACTTGTGGACAATAAGAATCCAACTTTACATTCTAGGTCTAAACATATTGATGCAAGGTATTATTAGATAATGTGATGGTTTTGATGCAAAGTTGTTGAAGTTGGCTAAGGTTCATCCTGATGACAATGGTGTTGATATGATGAATAGGCACTATCAAGGAAGAAGTTTGAAATCTATTGTGAGATAGCCAAATTGACAATCACCTCCACATAGTTGTGAGGGGAGAATTATTTTCACTGCATACTTTGATACTTTTGATTATTGGTTGTTGTTTCCCTTATCAATATATATGTAAGCAAACCTAGAAAATGTGATGTTTGCCATTTTACTACTCATAAGATAAATAATACTTTTCCTATCATCAATGCTCGTTCTTTGCCTATTTTTTATCTGCGACATATGGGCATACGGACCCCATATTCTGTTAGTTAAGTTCATGATCATAAATTCTTGCACCCGATTGTTGATGATCATAGTTGGTTGGTTCAATTGGGTAAACATGGTCAAGGGTAAAAAATGAGGTGCATTTTTGTGGATAGAGATATATGTAGACTCAATTTAAAATGAAAGTAAAACAAATTAGTAGTGATAATCGGCAACAGCATAGTAGGAATGTGAAACTTGCCATTTTGTTAAAATAGATAAATACTTTTCCTATCAGCAAATTATGATATATTTATGTTAAAGTTGGTTGAACAGTGCTCTCACATATCCTACTGATAGAAAAAAAAAAATAATAGAAAAGGGAAAAGAGGTTCTTTTTTTGGGTTTTCACGCACCCCTTTGGTTATAGAACCATACAATTACCTCTCCAACTGCAGCCGATGGTGTAGAATCAAAATAATCTCTCAATGTTTTAAACCAACTGGGACTCCGTTCTTTCACATGCCTGTAAACGCATAACATTAGACCCAAAACCCATCAACAGAATGGCAATTGAACTAACCCAGAAACAGAAACAAAAACACAAACAATTGGACTTCACCATGGATGGAGTCCGAAGCAAGGTATGACGCAAGGGAAAGTTTCGGCCATGTGCTTCACAGAGTGCCAATCCTGTTCGCAGACCCCATTAACGGCGAAGTACACAACACCCGTGTCTTGTGTGGCTTTTATGAGCTGTTGTGCCTTCGGGAAGATTCTCGGGTCCTGCAGGTGACAGTGGGCATCGAATAGTCTCATAATCTATTTCGCAATCTCAATACACTGTGTGAGGTTTGTTCAGGTTCAGAAAGAACAAGGGCAGAAGACTAACGTGTGGTTCATTGGTAATGTGTAACTTTATATTATATACATTGGTTTCCTTGTTATCTATAATTTTTTAATTAAAATTTAAAGTTGAGTTATTTTAGTATAATATAAAACGGTATTAGTAATCCTCTTATTTATTTTTTATTTCGACTAGGAATATAACAATGAAGGAAAGAAAAAAAAAACGAGTGAATGGAACACTGAAAGAAAGAGAGAAAGGGAAAGGAAAAAATATTCTTTGAATTGATGAAAAGAGATGGAGGATGAAAAAAAAATTAGTCATATAAATATTTTATTGATGTGATATAATAAAATGAAAAATTAATTTAAAAATTGCACAAACTACTCCAATATTAAAAACAATTTGATTAAATGTTAAAAAAATATTTTATTATCTATACAATCGATATTGGGTTAAATCATTTCTGTCCTATTACGGATATCTATGTTTAAAAAAATAATAATGACATGATACCATCAATATATGTAATTCTGTAAAATAATTTAATGTAAAAAAATTAAATCTTAAAAATATAAATTAAAATAAAATGAAAATAAAAAAATTATTATAAAATGTTAATAGAAATAAAAATATAACATATAAGAACATATTTTCATTAAAATATATTCACCTCAAGATTATCAATTATTTGGTTAACTTTGACAAAACTTCCACTGGTGACTATAACTAAAAATGCATTAATTAGGAAAAACAATATCATATTAAAAATTTCTTAAAACGTTATATCTTTTGCCATATTTAACGGTAACATGACGAGTTTGGTGTAGGTAATGAATTAATAACATGGAAAGGATTCACATCCATGATGAATGAGTATCATCATTTGTTACTTTTAATATCTTTTGTTTTATATTTTGATAATTTCACATATATATTTGATCATCAACTCAGTTTTTATTTAAAATTCTTGTAACTACAAGTTTGGCATACGTATATAAGTAATGATTTTACAAATATTAATGGGCAAGTATTTGGTAATAATTTTATATCTTTAATATATATATATATATATATATATATATATATATATATTGCACAAACTATCTTTAATAAAATTCTGTATTTTACACTATCTTTATATTCATTAAAACTGTTGTTAAGGTAGCATATTGATAATTTTAGAAATTATTGATTATCATATTGAGTTTCATACTTGATAACTAAAATTTTTATTAATAAATATCTTAAAAATTATTGATTATGATGTTAAGTCTGAGACTTGTTTGATAAAATTTTCATTTCTATACTATCTTTCAAAAGTATTGACTATATCATGTTAGGATTCAAGCTTGTTGGGTAATTAAAATTTTTATTTGTATAATAATTTTAATAAATAATGACTATCATGTTAAGTGTACTATTATATTTTAACGCCATCATTTATTCAACCTTCTTATTTCGCAATTATTTCAAAAAATATGAAATCAAATTTATCAAATAATTAAGCTAATATTTTTTATTCATTCGAAATAATTGTTTCATTTTTGTTATCATAAGATCGATTAATTATTATTCTTAAAGTTGAAAGAAAAAAATGTTTAGATTTGATTTGTAAAGTGTAATTGTTTTATATATTTGTTTGATTAAAATTCAGCAAAGTGTAAAAAAACTTATTTATAAGCATTAACCCTTGTAAAATACTTCGTTTCGCTTAATAGACAGAAAAACATACGTTATTATAGCTTCGTTAGATGTAAACTCGTACTTTCTATGACTAAGCAAACACAAGCACGTAACTTCATCTGATCCATCAGTTGCAAGCACGTAGCTTCGTCTAATCGTAGATATAAACACATATTTCTATCCAATTAATCAGATGTAAACAAGTAGCTTGAGCACTTCATTTGACAACATACATCGTATTTATATAGTTATATAACTAATATATATATATATATGACAGTATTTAATTCAACATACATCACAAAATAAATTAAGCTTTATGTTGTAGGTTCTCATTTAACAAGGTCAAACTTTGTACTTCATACAAAATCAAAGTGAACCATTCTCATTATTATAGTTTTTGTTGTTGTTAGCTTTCTTTGAAAATAAAATAAAAATAAGTAAGGGTGACTTTTTTTTACCTTTAAAAGTTTATCATATCATTGGATGATTTCTCGAACTGAACAAAAAAAATGTTGTCGTATTCTTAGAGACTAATAAGTATTTTGACAATTATAAGTCTATTTATAAATAATTGCATAAACACAGAAATATCAAACTACATACACTACAAAAGAATAAAAATTACCGACAAGATAAATTCATCAGAAATACCTAAAATTCGTCGGTAAATTGATTGTATATAAATTTACCGACAGATTTTTGAGTCTGTCGGTAATTACTAATAGATTTCTGAGTCCGTCAGTAATTACTGATGGATTTCTGAGTTCGTCGATAATTACTGACAGATTTCTGAGTCCGTCAATAACTACTGATGGATTTAAAATAAATCTGTTGGTAAATCCGTCGATAAATTTAACGACGGATAATATCCACCGATAAAATCATCGATAATGATATTTTATCAACGAATAAAGTTTCGTCGATAAAATTTTATCGGTAAATTTGTTTTTGTAGTGATAATGTGAAAAAATAAATCAGAGACTTCACAACTAAGGAGTTAAATGAGAACTAAATACACTAATCGTAATTATCAAAGATGATTAAGTGTTAAGACTGAATGTGACTTAAAAACTAATTTTCACTTCTTGTTCATACTTATAATTATATCATTGCTTTCCTATTCCATATGACCAAACCTAGTTAATTCCTTACTCATGATTATCTAAGGATCTAATAACACTCATTTGATCCATGTAGTAAGATCAAAATAGTGATGGTCAAGGACAACAACTATGTTCCTAACAGTTAAAATCTTTAGTTGATTTAGTTTGCTTTCACAAAGAGAAAATATTTTCATATAACATTCAAATTCTAACTTCAAACACAGGATTTCTCTACTGTCAAACATTAAACACAAAACCAAAACAAATGGAAACATAATATACTTACATATTTGAATCTAGAAGATACAAAGAAGTTACAATGTCATTCAATCTCAACATACTATAATTTAGCTACTATTGGTAAGTAGGATCATTCATTGAATACAAAGAGCTTAAACAAAAGAAAAGGGAATAACACAATTTTAAAATGTCTTGATTTCTAATCTTTCCATCCAAACCTCCATCAGTCTTTTTTTTTTTTTTTCTGTTTATAGTGTCAAGCAATTAGTCTTTAATTGACTACTCACGTGCAATGCCTTATCCTTTTTCTCAACGAATGACATTTATTTATCTGAATGTTTTTTTTGTGTTGAGCCTCTATGTATCTAGGCTTAAGACTTTCAATACAAAACATGTCTTGATCCTTTCCATGCTCTTTATACTTAATGACAATCAAACACTCAACACAAAGCTAATTGAAAGTGCTTAACAAAGGTCCCTTTCTCTTCTTACCTTTGTGTTTGATTTGGTTATCTCCTCTCACTGGGTTGGTTCTCTCTATGTTGATTTCTAGCTTGTGAATCAATGCAATTGTATCCTAAAATTTTGTAAGTCTAAGAATGAATAGTTCTACTGAATTGTAACTTCCTACAATATTTCGCAATGAGTTTTCAGTTTTCTTTTAACATGTAGTTCTTTTTCCAACCAAATTCCAAAATAATGTAGCCATTGTATGCTCAAAAAGACATGTGCATCACCAAACCAAGCTATGTTCATCAAAATGTATACTTTCTATTATATCCAAAATAGTTCATCATTCACCAAAACTAATACTTAAATGACTTAACAACTATTTGTTAGCTTATTTTTGCAATGATGGAAAGTGCATTAGTCGTAAACGTAGCAAGTAATAAATATCGTTCTTTCCCAAAGGATTTGTGCAATACACAACAATTTAAATGATTATGTAAAAACTGACACCAATCACACTTTAGGAAAATAAATGACAATGAGTTTTATTCCCTCTAAATATTAAAATTACAAGAAAAGAATAGATAAGTCATGGGTGTTGGCCTAGCCTAGTTTTGAATTCCTTTGATGACTCATTCACCTCTTTAGAGCTCCTCTATATATAACCCTTTTTCTCTATCTAAAAGTGATAAAGATAAATTAAATATATGATAATTCTAAATCTCCTAACAAAATCCTAAAATAGAATCTTTATCTTAATAACTAACAATGAAATCTTATCTTAATTAATAAATAATAACTAATAATCAAATTTTATCTTTCAACTAATCTTTTTCTGAAATCTCATGGGACGTAACAATACATGCCCTTTCAAGATTCACCTTGTCCGCAAGGTGGAAAGAAGGGAAATGGTGTTGAATATCTGAGGCCAAATTACCAACAATTTTCAAACTCAAGGAGATCCTTCCATTGAATCAAAACTTCATATTGTCTTGTTGTGTTTTGTCGCCTTGCTAGAACTTGTGTTGGTTCGACCAATAATTCCTAATCTGCTATAAGTGCAGCTAGTAGGGGTTGTGTTGGAGTATCTGGTTTTATACATTTCTTAAGGAGAGAGACATGAAAAACTGGGTGCACACGAATGGAATTTGGGAGTTTGAGTTTGTAGGATACCTTTCCAATCCTTTCTAAAACTTCATAGGGTCCATGAAATCGAGCACTTAGTTTGTGATTTAATTTCCTCACCAAAGTCTTCATGCGATATGGTTGAATTTTAAGAAAATCCTTGTCTCCTAGTTGAAATTCAACTTCACGTATTTTCTTGTTGGCATACATCTTCATCCTTTGTTGTGCTTGATCCAATGTATTTTTAGTTCATCCAACATGGAACTTCTTTCCTGTATCAGGTCCTAAATTTATTCCATAGTTGCACCTCCTCCTTTCAATAGTGAAGGAGGATCCCTTCCATATAGATCTTTGAATGGTGATATTTTTATAGAACCATGGTAACCGTCTTGGCCATTGTCTTGGTTTATAACCTGAGAAACACTTGAGATAAGTTTCAACACATTTATTGATTGCTTCACTTTGCCTGTCCGTTTGAGGGTGGTATGCAGAAGTCATCTTGAGTTTAGTGCCAGCTTCCTTGAAGAGTTCGGTCCAAAAAGTGTTCATGAACAATTTGTCCCTGCCTGAAATGATTGAGGTTGGAAACCCATGTAATTTAACTATTTCCTGCACCAATAGTGTTGCTACCTCCTTCGCCATATACGGATGAGAGAGAGCAAAAAAAATTAGCATATTTTGTCATCCCATCTACGACTACTAATATTGTATCTTTCCCTTTTGCTTTGGGTAAACTCGCAATGAAGTCCATAGCAATGTTAGCCCACACGTTTTCTAGAACTCATATTGGTGGGAGTAATCTAGCAGACGCCAAGTTCTGATGTTTATTTCGCTGGCTAAATTCACACTCTCGCTCATAATCCAAAATTTTCTTCTTTATTCGTTCCTAATAGACTACCCCTGAAATCCTTTTGTATGCTCTGAAATGTCCTGAGCGACTGTCTGTTTTAGAATCATGAGATTCATGTAAGATATTAGGAATTCATCTTGAATTCTTTGACAACACTAATCGACCCTTGTAGAACAATTTTCTTTTCTGTAATTCATATTTGGATGTAGGCTTTGATTCACCAGCTTTTTGGGTCTTTGTGAACTTCTTCTTCAATGTCTACTAATTCTGCTATGGTTACTGTTGTAATAGCTGAGAATTGTATTTTCCTTGATAATGCATCTGTCAGTTGATTTTCTTGTCTAGCCCGATATTTGATGTCAAAATCATTTCCTATTAATTTAGATACCCACTTTTGTTGATCTTTGCCTTCCAGCCTTTGATTTAAGAGAAATTTCAAGTCTTTTGGTCTGTATACACTGTAAGTTTCTATCCCATAAGGTAATGTCTCCAATTTTGAATGGCTAATACAATAACCATTAAATCTCTTTCATAAACAAATTTTTGTTATTTCCATTCTGAGAGTTTATGACTCATATAAGCTACAAGTCTTGCTTCTTGTGATAATATTGTTCCTAGTTCAAACAGTTTAGAAAATGAGGGAACTGCCAAGACCTGAATAGTCACCATTGCTTTCTTTAGTTCTTGAAAGGCTTGTTGTGTTTCGGGTCCTCATCGAAGCTGTCTTTTTTTTTTCAATAATTGTGTTAGAGGGCTCGCAATTTTGCCATAATTTTTTACAGATATAATAACCGGTTAGCCCTAGAAAACCTCTTAGTCTTGTGAGGTCTTTAAGAGTTAGCCAGTCGTTCATGTCTTCTATCTTTTTTGAATAGGCTGTTATTCCTTGTACTGATATGATGTGTCCCAAATATTCTATTTATTCTTATTCGAAACAACATTTTTTCTTATTAAATTATATAATTTATATCTAGTCTCAGGAAATTATTATTATTATTATTATGTTTCTTTCTAGTAACTTTTCTATTGATAATTTTCTAAGGTTAAGTAATTCACCTTAATTTTAAGTCATATCAATAGTCATTTAGAACATTTATACATGTAATTAATAAATGAGATTTGTAAATCTTTATCCAATAAATACTATAATCATTATAAACATATGGTGTTCTATCATGAACAATCCTCTAATCAATAACATGAAAAATCTTAAAGACTTATTTTTCATTATTATTTCTATTAAAAGAAGTATTTAATTTTAAAATTAAGGTTCTTATGTTAATTATTTTTCAAAAAAAATATGATATTAATGTGGTGGAATTACATCATTTTCTTATTTACTGCTTTATCCTGAAAATATTTAACGCTACAAATTTATTAAGATTTGGATATATTAAAGATTTTTTTATTAAAAAATAATTTTTAAGACATAGATTTGAAATAAAAGTATAAAAAAAATTGAATTATTTGGATTAAGAAAAAGATGATGAAATTTGAAAATTTTTAAAAAATTATAACTTGAAATTGAATAAATACACACACTCATGAAGGAAAAGCCCAATTAAAAGGCTCAATTTAATTATAAATAAATTATGATCTACATAAACTGTCACTCCTCTTAACAAAGATGTTAATTTATTAAGATTTAATACAAAATACCTCATAAAAAAAGATATAAATATGGAGTGTTGGGGTAAGGAAAAGAGATCTTCTATTTAGACTAACCTAAGAGGGATAAAAATAATCTTAAGAGATAAAACATTTAGTAAAATAAAATTCTATAATTTAATAATTAATACATTTTTTTAGTAAAGATTATAAACACTCGTTAATGTTTCTTAAGTTAAAAACTAATTGGTGTCTATTTCTTACCTTTAGAAAAATAATAAACATTTCATTTTTTCTTTATAGCTTCAAAGTAACCGAGAATTTGACATCTAATTCTATTAAGTTAATATATGATAAAAATCAATAAATTATTTTTATTCTTTTTAATTGTATGACTAATGTCTTTAGTTTTCAGTGTTCTTTCAGGATTTTTTTAAATTAATTATTTAATTTTAAAAAAATTAATTATATATATAATTTATATCTAACCTCAAGAAATTATTATTATTATTATGTTTCTTTTTAGGAACTTTTCTATTGATAATTTTTTAAGGTTAAGTAATTCACGTTAATTTTGAGTCATATCCATAGTCATTTAGAACATTTATACATGTAATTAATAAATGAGATTTGTAAATCTTTATCCAATAAATACTATAATCATTATAAACATCTGGCGTTCTATCTCATCAATAACATGAAAAATCTTAAAGTCTTATTTTTCATTATTATTTCTATTAAAAAAGTATTTAATTTGAGGTTCTTATGTTAATTATTTTTCAAAAAAAATATGATATTAATGTGGTGGAATCACATCATTTTTTTATTCACGTGCTTTATCCGGAAAATGTCTAAGGTCACAAATTTATTAAGATTTGAATATATTAAATATTTTTTTATTAAAAAATAAATTTTAAGACGTAGATTTAAAATAAAAGTGTAAGAAAAATTAAATTATTTAGATTAAGAGAAAAATATGAGATTTGAAAAATTTTAAAAGAAAATACGTAAGTGATATATATGATTGAAATTATAATATTTTTAATTAATAAATTTCTAATTAAAAATTTGCTTTTATAATTACAAACAATTGAAAATAAACATGAATTTTTTTATTTTTAAAAAATTATAAAAATTTAAAATTACACAATTGTTTTTAATATTAAATTCAAGTTATAATAAAATATGATAAATTTGTTAGGCGTAATTGATTATTTTTTTTATTAATGAAATTATAAAATTAGAAATTTTGAATTTAGGATTAAAATTATTTTAATTTGAAATATTATTAGTATTATTTTGTAGTTAATAGAATTATAAAATTATCAATTATTCTAAAATAAAAAATAAAAAAATTAAATTATTTGTGTTAATATTATTATTATTTGTTTATAAATTTGTTTTGATTTATTATTATAACTTTTAATTTTATTATTATAATTATCTTATTTTTGTAATATCTCATATTTTTCAAATAATAAGAACTTTATTGTATAAAAATTATATAATAAACTTGAATATAAAAATTCATACATTCATCATGTATTTCAAAATATACTTCTTCGCATAAGATTTAATAAAATATCTTTGTAAAATTACAAATAAAATAAAATGAAACTTCTTCATCACAATTCACTGCGAGCCGCACCACCTATCAAATTCTCTACTCCCGTGTAATATACACGATCATCATAGTTTTAAAAACAAAACAAAGAACACACAAAAAGAAGGGTAAACTAGAGAGTTTTAAAAAAATATATATTTTAATAAATTGGATTTCTATCTCAACTAAACAACAACAATTCAATCTTTCATATTTAATCTCACATCGTACAGATACTGACTCACAAACAAAGACACTAGACTCTCTACTTCCGGAAGATACTCGTGCATTGAGTTAGACTCAGAGGTGTGCACCTGTCATATACCACCCAACTGTTCCGATCGGGCTCATATTTCAAACCTCAAAATAGTCTATTCCGATCGGGCTCATATTTCAAACCTCGGATCCCGTATACGCAGGGTTAATCCATATGTCCTATTCCGATCAGGCTCATATTTCAAAAACCTCGGACAGGATCATATGAACCTCCTTCGACTCTTCACGAACTGGTAATCTTCATTCATGTGAATCCAATGTACCAGTAGAGTCAGGATACCTTGCACATCCTAATAATCTCAACCCGGATATCTCTTTTCCTGAAGATACTATGTCTCGATCACACACCACATCATTCACAAACATTGATACTACATCTACAATACATAAACACTCATTCGGTTTAAATTCATTTAAATCATTGATAAACAAATAATTACAATATTTATGAAAAACAATCAAACTAGCTTCCCTTACCCAAATTCACAAAACAAGTAATTATAATATTTATTAAAAACATTCAAACTAGCTTCCTTTATCTCTATAGAGTAGAAATACTCAAAAATCCTAAAGTCACAGGCAACCTAACTCTGTTCAAGAATCTGATCAGACACTCTTGATCTACTCAACACTAGGAATCTAAGGATGTCCTCTCATTGTCAATCTGATAACCTATGAGATCACAAATCTAGAGAGAAGGTAGAAAACTTTAAAGAGAAATTGTTTGAGAGATGGTGATTTTCATACGAATGAAACTATATATATCTTTTTATAGAAAGAGAGAGAGAGATTTGATAATTTTTATAAATAGAATATCTTCTTAGAGGCAATTGGTGGTTATTATAAAAATAAAACAGAATATCTTCCTAGAGAGATAGAATATCTTCTAAAAGAGAGAATATCTTATAAGAGAGAGTTGGTGGTTGTCATAAAAATAAAAAGTAAATAAGTATCTTTTATTTACTTAAACAACTCTTCTGTTAAAAAAAATAGGAATTATCTTATTTATCTCTAAAATTAAATTCTAGGTTAGTTTTTTTATTCTATAGCTATTTTATAGAGTATTACAATTTTTATTATTAATATTTTTTTATTATGTTAAATATTTTATTGTTATTTTATAATTTATTTAATTTATTATTATTTTAATATATTATTGACCATGATTTATATTGTTATTTAAATATATTTATACTGTTATTACTGGATATTATTATTTATTATTATTATTATTATTATTATATTATATAATTATAATTAATGATGTAATTCAGGCATATGGTAAGCCTTCCTCGTCCTTCCCCACAGTGGAGACTGATATCACCGATACCAACTAATCAACCATCCGAAAAAAAAAAAAAAAAAAAAAAAAATATAAAAAAAAAAAAAAAAAAAAAAAAAAAAAA
>Ga0099824_1002684_pt1 | contig 26098 bp, 13 predicted proteins | sample SiratrowhiteBW_FD_76837 | JGI IMG/M metagenome (GOLD analysis project Ga0099824, IMG submission 76837) | Root nodule microbial communities of legume samples collected from California, USA - Siratro white BW | ecosystem: Host-associated > Plants > Roots > Nodule | place: USA: California...
ATATTATATAAAAATATATATATATATATATATATATATATATATATATATATATATATATATGAATTTTCCGGTAAAAAAATACTGTATTATTTCTTTAAAAACATCTGTGAATCTTTCTTTACCTAGCATTTTATGAGTAGCTGATAGACTGAAGACATTGAACTAATAAAGCTTCGTTTGGTTTATTTACCTGAGAGAACAACCAAGTCAAGCACAGTCATGCCCCTGGACTGGAAAAACTCAATCATGGAAGTGATGTTTTCATGGCCCATAGGAACCAAAGCTGCTTCCTCAGCAATGGACACCTTCCCATCTTTCCTACCATAAGGAACGGCCCAATAAGGTCCACCTACCTCAACTGTGGCATCCCTTGCAGCAGCAGTGAGAATGTCAGCACAAGACACAGTCTTAGGGCATTGTTTCTCTAACTCTGCCTTGATATCATCCACCACTTCAAACCCTCTCAGTGTCTTGCTAGCTTCTGCTGTCCTCTCACTTCCATCATGCTTCAACAGAATAGACCCATCACATCCCTGCATTGATTCAAATGATGTTATTGTCTGAGTAAAACACTTTTCCAATCTCAAACAATGGATAATATGTGATGTACCCTGACAGAACAATCATGGAAGTGGAGCCTCATGAGACTAGCTGCTAAAGTGTACTCCTTCTTGATCCATTCTTTGACTTTGTTGTGTAGGATGGACTCAAACTGGGGGCATGTTTTACGGTAGTGACCAAAGGATAGAAGATTATCAAATGTGGTTTCATCTAATGTTGGTACTTTAAGAGAGAAGACAGTGTCACTTCTTGTGGTTGTGTAGGAAGAGGAAGGTTTATAGTCTGAGTTTTCATGATAAGGATCTGCTGAGGCTGAAAGGATGAAGAAAACCAAAAGAAGAAACAAAGGGATGGAAAAGTTTGACATTTTCTCTCTTTCTTAGGTTATAGACACCCCAAATGTTAAGTCTTTCAACTAAAATAAGGCATATATATGATGTGTGACATAGGTCATTGGTGAGTATATATATAGAGAAGAAGACTTTGATATTGGGATTATGTTAAAGCTGAGACAAACGTGCCAAGCACAAAATGGGACACACATGACATGCTAGCATGTTCCCTTGCTTTCTCTTATTGTTCACTTCAAAATCTAGCACAACTCTTCCATAATTTTATCTCTCTTCCATTATTTTGATATGGCTAGGGCATGGCTGAATAATTGATTAAAAAAAATACTGGTAACCCATTTTCTGTACAGTTTTTCAAACATGCATATTGGTTAATATTTATTAAGAAGTGCAAAATTACATGAGTATTACTTTTTATTTAATAAATCTTATGTGTTCAATCAATATTTTTTAGAAAATTGTGTTTAACAATAAAGAATGCATTAAATATAGTATAATATAGGTTAAGTTTAAAAAATTTATTAATCTTGTAAAAACTTTGTTTGTTAAGTATAATATATGCATTACATATTTTTTTAAAAGACAAAACTATGTTTGTTACAAGGAATAAAACTTTTAAACATGTATATGACTAATTGATTGTAAGTTTTGAAACACCGGGAAAAAAATATAGGTCTATTCTACTTTGAACTATTTATTGTGAATGTTATGTAATGGTTGACTTTGACCAAATGTTTAGTATTTCTTCTTTTTAAGTTTTTGCTTTCTGTCTTTCAAACTACTTTTTTAAAAATTTGTCATTGAATATTCGACAATTATTTCCAGCATTATATCAATTTTCGAAATACTAAAAATACCTTTTAACATTTCATTTCAAATATCAAAATTTATCTTTCAGAAAATATTTTCTAGAAAATATATTTTAAAAAATATTTTCTTAAATGAAAAATTTACATTCTAGAAAATATTTTTCAGCAATAAGTTTTGAAATTCTAAATCTGAAAGTAATTGAATTATAAATATAAAAGGGTATTTTAGTTATCTAATGTAGGTGAAAAAATGATATGGTGCACAAAGCAATTGTCTAAATATTGTAAGAAAGAATGAGGACTGCTTCTTCCTGCACCTCCATATCGTCTTCCTGCACCTCCATAGTTTTTATAATTCCAGAAATAGATATGAGTAAATGACTGAATTGTCCCTGCTGTTAGAAAAGAGAATTTTGATAAAGGAGGTACAGTTCTGTTCAGCGGTGGAGGTACAGTACAGTTCAATCATAGTAGTAGAAGATTCTGATGGTGTTGGGTTGGCGGGGTGAAGGCGTTTTGGACGGTTGTCTGTCAGAGTGGGTGGCTGAAGAGTAAGCATTGTCAATCGTCGAGACACCTGTTTTTTGATTTTTTATGTTTTTCACGAATTGTAGAATTCGTAAGAGTTATATACTTACAATTTCTGTAAGTCATAAGTTTAATTTGAGGATATTTAAATGTTACAAATTATATAAACCGTAAAGAATTTGAAATGCATAAAAACTTACGGCTTATACAACTCGTATAAGCATAGATACAACCCGCAGAAGAAAAATAGTTTTGACCGTAAGTATGATTTTTTTTTCTTTTTTAAGTTTTTACAGATTATAGAAACCGTAAAACAATTTTTCTTATACGGTTTGTATAAACCGTAGCATTGAAACTTATGTTTTTTTTTTTATTTGTTTATGTGAAGGTGGAGCAATTGCGGGACAATGAAACGGAGGTGCAGTGAAAATGGAGATGGAGCAGATCCGCCCAGTCTTGACGTGCAGCAACAATGCAGAAGGTGTAGCCGGTAGAGATGCAACGGTTGAGGGGCAATCACCGGAGGTTTGCAAAGGGATGCAGACTTGGTTGAAGAAGAAGCAGACCTGAAGGGATGAATGGTAATTTGGGTTTTAAAATTCTTTCAAATGGGTAAAATGGTCATTTCGTATGCGCTATGGACGTGCAGGAAGATATATGGAGGTGCAGGAAGAAGCAGTCAAGAATGAGAAGAGAAGAGAAGGCCCAACTGATTTTGGTTGAGAACTTTTAATTTTAAATAAATTTAATTACACATTTTACTACTCGATTATTATTATTCTGCGAATTTTTATCATTTAAATTTATTTTTTGGCACAAATTTCCTTGACTTAGTAATATACAATGTGCTGACATGAATTATTGATGTGAAAGTAACGTATTCATATATAACCAGAGAAAAATGTACGAAATTTTGAAAAAAAATAATAAAATGTGTAAAAGTTTTAAATTAAAGAGATAAAATACATAAAAATAATTAATAATTAAATTAAAAATATTAAACACAAGCTAAGAGATTCAGTCCTTTTCTAATACTGACTTAGTAATATAGGCAATGTTCACATGAATCCACGATGTGACATTAATGTATCGATATATAATTAACGGAAAAAAATACGAAATTTTGAGAATAAAATAATAAGATGTTAAATTTTTTTAAAATTAAAGAGATAAATACGTAAAAATGAATTCATAATTAAATAAAAAAGTGTTAAAAACCATTTGTCATCGATTCCTCTTATTCTACAACACTCCAAGTCACTAACTCATTTTGATGATTCAATTAATAAATAAAAAGTCATTTTAAATATTATATTATTACATTTGTTAATAGCACATTTCACCTCTTAAAATATGAATTTTGAAAATTAATTAAAATAAGGCATGCTCATAGTTATGATATATAAGGATGAGACCCAGAACTAATAATATTTGTAAATTTGGTTAATTAAAATTCAAGTATTTAATAACTGTGAATTGTACTTATTGTCCCCACCAAGGTTAGATAATTCATTATTAGAAGTGGAGCAGAACCCAATAGGCACATATCATGATATTTTTATTAAAAAAAATTCGTTATTTTGTTGAGTCACGAGAAAATATGAAATTAATTTCAAACTTTTTAAAAACCTTTTTCATTGATAAAATTTTACAAGTGTGAATACATTTAATAATAACGAGTTTTGAAATAATTACAGGTCATATATTTCTTTTAAATTGTTCTATAAAACAAGAAAGTTTTTTAAATAAGATATTTAACTTTTAACCATTCATAAAAAGACAGTGACGAAGAAAAATCACAACTTTAATATTATTTTGTTTGGATGCCTTTTCTTTTTACTTTACAATAATAAATAATTATACATGATTTCTTATTTGGTCTGTGTATACATGCATAAGCTCTCAAAACATTATATTATTTGTTACATGTTTTAACCATTTTACTTTACATTGCTTTTTTCTTTTTATTTATTTCATGTATATATATGATTATTATTAATTTAATAATAATTTAATATTTTTTTCTTATAATAACTATAAACACGTCAAATCATGTAAAAATTTGTGGTTATTGATACTATGGAATTATTTATGTTGATATTAGAAGTGAAATACATTTGAATACAATAGGCCTTGATGTTGATGATACCATTAAAGTAAGTAAAGCAAAATAAGTGTAACACTATTATTCATCTACTTTCATAAAGGATAACAAAGTTGAATATGACCAATTTATTCTATGAAAAAGTTCAAAAGAAAGATATTAGTACCAAAATTTATAATTATCCCAGAAACCTATTAACATTTAATGTATGTATGGTTGCACAATTTTAAGATTGTTAATGAATGTAATTATGTAATATTTAAAATTAGAATATTTTTGATTGAGTTTTTACTAAAATTTTTATTGTTTTAATATTTAAAATATTTATAATTTTTAATTGAGAGACTCTATTATTTATTTATTTTAATTAGATAACATGACTATTATTTTTACCCGTGACGTTTAAATTAACCATAATATTATTTAATATTAATCATAAAATATAATATTTGTTAATATTAAGAAATAAGTGATAAAAATAATAATTTCATTATTAAGATTCAATTGAAAAATATAAAAAAATTTAATTACCTATTAAAATATTTTTATAAAAAATTTAATTAAAGAACTTAAAACTTAATTAGTCCACTAATTTAGATATATGTGACAACATTTTAATATGAGTGTATTTCTCATTTATGAGATGGAAGCTTTATTGGTATCTTTTATTATAATCTTTTATGTAGTTAACAAAATTTACCAAAATGACTAGGAAACAAAAGTTAAGTTTTGATTAAAAATATTTTAAAATGAACAATACAAAATAATTTTAAAAGGTGTATTAATTGAAAATAGAAAAAGATTGTAATGTGAGAAGTTTATCAGTTGTTACTTTTAATTACTAGCTAGTTTTGGACTCATCTTTTCAAATATATCTTCCCAATGTAGGAGTCATTATGTTTTAATTTAATTTTTATCAATTTTATTATATCTAATTACTTGTAAGATATTCTCTTGAAAGACTCAAATTTATTAATGTTTATTTAAGAGTCTGTTACTTCATTGTCCCTTTAAATCATACTGACTTTGATATATATATATATATATTAAAAAAATTAATAAACTTTTAATATATTTTAAAATATCAAAATTTGTATATTTTAAAGATAAGAAAAAAATATATCCAAATTCTTTATTTAGTGGTTGACAAGAGTACAAATCTTTAAAATAGAAACTAACTTTTTATTTATGACCTCGAATCTTACTATTTATATATGTTAAATAAGTGATAAGATTCATATTCTTAACTTATACCGACCATTTAATGGAGTTACTATTAAAATATATTGTTAGTATTTTTTTTAGTAATGCTACAAATTTAGGACAACAGGAACCTCGTTCAGTGGCCAAATCGAAAAAAGACAAAAACCAGTTGGAGTATCTAACAGGCTTTTACTTCATCGAGTGTGCAACCAAATCATCAGAAAGACCAAATGCTCTTGGTTTGGTACCTTAAACCATCAAACTTCACAAGAAGAACAATACTACTACTACTATATATGAATTAACATCAACATGCATAAACTACAAAACTTTTCTTCAATTCACTACAAGTACACACTTTCTGTTTTACTTGCTGCTGATACGCGTTACTTGAAGAACTGCACCAGAAAATGTTGACCATTGATTGAACCCCTTACGTAACTCACTCACGTATAATATGACAAATGCTTTGTTGGGACCCCATTGACTTCGTAGAACAAACAAAGTACAAATGCATGCACACACTTTCTCTCAGTGGGACTTTTCTTCTTGTTCAAACCATGTAAAATCCACGAATAATGTTTCCCTCTATCTGTTCACCCAACCACTCTAACCTCATTCACACCTTCATCACTTCACTTCACCGTTTCTTTCTTTTTCTAGTCTCACCCCATGATTTCTGTTGTATGATATCACATATCACAAAGTCTCAATGCTATTTCCAATGCTCTTTTTCAACCCCCGTTTGACCTTCTCAGCAATCAGCTCTTCCACATTTAATACATAAGCGTTATGCTATAAATGGTAATTGGTCACTGTTGCAGGTGACTGACACAGTCGCATGCTCATTTATAGCCATTCATAGATGATAGCCATGCTTTGTCAACACAGTCTCTGCTGCTACCAACTCATCTCCAATGCATGTCATGCAAATGCATCATCATCAGACGTATCAGTTTGCTTACACATATACACAGTAAAAGAGAACATGTGAAAGCATAGCAACATTATGCACTACTACCATGTAGCTTCCCCGTTCACTTGAACCTTCTATCTTCTGCTAAAATACATATATACTCACAATCCAAGAACAACCACCACCGCTTCCCAACCCTCAACTGCACCATTAAATTTCACTTGTCTTCATGTGTCTTTCGTTAATAAGAACAACAATTTGAAGTAGTCATTAAGTAACCTTCTATCCCTCACCCCCTCACTGGCTCCTTCACTCATTCAATCCCAAAATGAAAGAAGCATCAATGAGGATTTCAACTCTTGCTATTGTGATCCTTCTGTGTTTTTCCTGTACACTCCTTTGCCATGGAAATGAGAGCACCGTGAGAGTGCTTTTGGAGGTGAAATCATCGTTCACTGAAGACCCAGAAAATGTTTTACGTGATTGGTCAGAGAACAACACAGATTACTGTAGTTGGAGAGGGGTGTCATGTGGGTCAAAGAAGCTCAATTCTTTGAATGATGATGACGACTCGGTGCAAGTGGTGGGACTCAACCTGTCCGATTCATCACTCAGTGGGTCGATATCACCCTCACTCGGTCGTTTGCAAAGCCTGCTCCTCCTTGATCTCTCTTTAAACCGCCTCGAGGGTCCCATTCCAACTTCCCTCTCCAACCTCACTTCGTTGGAATCTCTCTTTCTCCACTCCAACCAACTCACCGGTCAAATCCCCACCGAGTTAGACTCGCTAATGCGCCTCCGAGTTTTGCGAATCGGTAACAACCCACTCAGTGGCCCGATTCCCGAGACTCTTGGGTATATGCCCAGCCTTGAGTTCATTGGTTTGGCCTTTTGCAGACTCAGCGGTCCGATCCCGGCCCAACTCGGTCGACTCAGTTTGTTGCAAATTTTGGTTCTGCAGAACAACGAGTTGACTGGGCCGATTCCGTACGAATTGGGATACTGCTGGAGCCTTGAAGTCTTCGCCGCCGCTGGGAACAGACTTAATGGCTCGATTCCGAGTGAACTGAGTCGACTCAGGAAACTTCAAAAACTGGACCTTGCCGACAACAGCTTAACCGGATCGATTCCGAGTCAACTCGGACAGATGAGTCAGCTTACATATCTGAATTTTCTGGGGAACCAACTCGATGGTCGTATTCCACCGTCTTTGGCTCAATTGGGTAACCTTCAAAGTCTTGACTTATCAAGTAATACGCTTAGTGGGGAAATTCCAGAGGAGTTAGGGACCTTGGGTCAGTTAAAATATTTGGCTCTCACTGGGAACAAACTCAATGGGACCATTCCAAGAACCATATGTTCCAATGCAACAAGTTTGGAGATCTTGCTGATGGCAGACACTGGACTTCATGGTGAGATACCAGCTGAGTTGGGTCAGTGCAAATCCCTGAAACAAATTAATTTATCAAAGAATTATCTCAATGGGTCAATACCTATCGAGGTTTATGGGCTGACGGACCTAACTGATCTCTTGCTTCACAACAACACTTTGGTTGGTTCAATCTCTCCCTTCATAGGAAACCTCACTGAAATGCAGAATCTTGGATTGTATCATAACAACTTGCAGGGTAATCTGCCCAGAGAGATTGGGATGCTTGGGAAATTGGAGATAATGTTTCTTTATGATAATCAGTTGTCAGGGGAAATTCCTTTGGAGATTGGTAACTGTTCAAGCTTGCAAATGCTTGATATCTTTGGAAACCATTTAAGTGGTGTAATTCCCTTCACCATAGGGAGGCTGAAAGAGTTGAACTTTTTGCACCTTAGGCGCAATAAGCTTGCGGGTATGATTCCCCCGACACTTGGGAACTGTCGTAAACTGACTGTGCTGGATTTGGCAGAAAATCAGCTCTCAGGTGGCATTCCTGCAACATTCGGATTCCTCAAAGAGTTGAAGCTGTTCATGCTCTACAACAATTCTCTTGAAGGTAGTCTTCCTCACCAACTTGTAAATCTAGCAAACCTGACCAGAGTGAATCTTTCAAATAACAGACTGAATGGTAGCTTGGCTGCATTATGTAGCTCTAGCTCCTTTCTTTCTTTTGATGTCACCGATAATGAATTTGATGGTGAAATACCCTTTGTCCTGGGAAATTCACCTTCCCTTGATAGAGTGAGACTGGGTAACAACAAGTTTTCTGGTGAAATTCCAAGGACATTGGGAAAACTCACCGCATTGTTATTGTTAGACGTCTCAGGAAATTCACTCACAGGTCGAATACCAGACGAGCTTTCTTTGTGCAAGAACCTGACTCACGTTGATTTAAACAATAATCTTCTAACTGGACACATACCACCATGGCTTGGAAATTTGCCTCACTTGGGAGAGGTTAAGCTCTCATCCAATCAATTTTCTGGGTCTATTCCACTAGGCCTACTCAAAATACCCAAGTTGCTTGTCCTTTCCTTGAATAACAATTCTCTTAGTGGAAGTCTCCCAGATGATATTGGTGATCTTGTATCTCTTAATACCCTCAGGCTTGACCATAACAACTTCTCCGGACCAATCCCTCAAGCAATAGGTAAATTGATAAATCTCTATGAGCTGCACCTATCCTGGAATGGCTTTAGTCGGGAAATACCAATTGAGATTGGAAGTCTCAAAAATATACAAAGCATTTTGGACTTAAGTTACAACAATCTCTCTGGTCATATCCCATCTTCACTTGGCATGCTGTCGAAATTGGAAGTTCTTAATATTTCTCACAATGGACTCACCGGAGAAGTGCCTTCAGTAGTTGGTGAAATGACTAGCTTGCACGAGCTTGACATCTCTTACAATAACCTTCAAGGTGCATTGGATAACCGATTCTCCCGCTGGCCACATGAGTCGTTTGAAGGGAACATTCATCTTTGTGGAGCCTCTCTTTCAAGGTGCAAAAGTGGTGATGGTTCCAAGCGACCAGTCTTCAGCAAAACATCAGTGGTTATAGTCTCTACACTTTCAACTTCAGCTGCAATTGCTTTACTTGTACTTGTAGTGATGGTCTTCTTTAAAGGCAAGCAAGATTTTTTCAGGAGAGGCAGTGAAGTGAGTTTTGTCTTCTCCTCTCCATCACGAGCACAAAAACGATCGCTGATCCCTCTAACTATACCTTCAAAGAGAGATTTCAGGTGGCAAGATATCATGGATTCCACAAACAATCTAAGCGACGAGTTCGTAGTTGGCCGTGGAGGTTCTGGGACAGTGTACAAAGTTGCATTGCCCTCTGGAGAGATAGTGGCTGTGAAGAAGATTTCAGGGAAAAATGACTATCTGTTGAACAAAAGCTTTATAAGAGAAATTAAGACTTTAGGGAGTATCAAACATAGGCATCTGGTGAAGCTGATGGGTTGTTGTAGCAACAGAAGCAGAGGAACAGGTTGTAATCTGCTGATATATGAGTATATGGAGAATGGGAGTGTTTGGGATTGGTTACATGAGGTGCCCCTCAAAGCAAAGAAGATCCTTGATTGGGAAACAAGGTTCAAAATTGCTAAAGGATTAGCTCACGGAGTGGAGTACCTCCATCACGATTGTGTGCCAAAGATCATTCACAGGGACATCAAATCCAGCAACATATTACTAGATTCCAACATGGAGGCCCACCTCGGAGACTTTGGACTGGCAAAACCACTCGTTGAGAATCCAGAATCTAATACAGACTCTAATTCTTGCTTTGCTGGATCTTATGGATACATAGCCCCAGGTAATAATTTATCATGCCATTGACTTCAATTGTTATTTATCTCATATTTTTTAAAAAAACATAGATACAATTAGAATTAGAACTTAAGTTTTGTATGAAGTTCGAACCTTCTTATTGGCATGTATCTGACACGTACCGGACATTCAAACACACTGTATTACATGTTTTACTCTAATGTCTGACATGTATCAGACATTCACGCACTTACGACATATATTTTTCGATATAATTCAAAATATTTTTTTTATTGACGTGTGTCTGACACGTATCGGACATTCAGACACACTGTAATACATGTTTTACGTTTAATGTCTGACACGTATCGACATTCGCACACTTACGATACACGCATTTTTCGGTATAATTCAAAAGATTTCTTTTAAGGTGAGACTAATACAATTTTATCTCATATTTTCTACAAAATATAGATACGATTAAAACTGAAGTTTTGCCATAATATCTGTGCTGACTTTTTAATGCAAACTTTTAATCTAATCAGAATATGGTGCCAAAAACATTAAGTTGTTCATTCTATATCTTATCCTACTGTTAACCATTGATTGACATTTGATTATTTTTAGAGTATGCATACTCGCTGAAGGCCACAGAGAAAAGTGATGTGTACAGCATGGGAATTGTGCTGATGGAACTTGTTACCGGTAAAATGCCAACAGATGAAGCTTTCAGAGCAGAGATGAACATGGTGAGATGGGTGGATATGCACCTTGACAAGGAAGGCATTGCGGTTGAAGCAGTGATAGATCCTCAGCTGAAACCCCTTTCGCCTGGTGAAGAGTTTGCTGCATTTCAGGTGCTCCAGATAGCCACACAGTGCACAAAAACTGCACCACAAGAGAGGCCAACATCAAGGCAAGTATGCGACCATCTCATGCACGTATCCAACAACAAAATTGTGGATTTTGAGAACAAGAATCTTGATCATTACTGGTGATTTTCCTTCCAACATATTGAAGATGAAGGAAGACATGTCTGCTATTGTTGCTTGATTCTGTGAGTAAGGTTAGCATATGTGTCTGCATTGGTTCTTCCAAGACTTATCCTATATATTCAGATACAGATTATTAAATTATTAAGATTATTTCATGTTTGGAATGTAACCTTTGTAATGGATTAAGGTATCTTGTTATGGAGGTGTCTTCTTTTTAATATATAGTTTTCTTGTATATATTGTTAAATTTCGTTTATAAAACTCTCTTGTCGATTAATTGATAAAAGTAATAGTTCCAATTATATATGATTATTAAATGATCCAATGTTTGTATAAAATTCCGTTACAAGAATTCCAAAGAAAAAATTCATGCAGTACCATGCTAAGATATAGAAAGTACATAATGAATGGATTTTCTTTATTCAAGAATAAAAAATATAATTGTAATTTGATTTATTAGTAAATTATTTCAGTTACAGATTTTTTTTAATTGACACTATTTATTTTAACCTTAAAATATAAGATAAAAGATAGAATAGTATTAAAAATAATTTTGTTACATGGATTGTATTGCAGATTAATAAAGAATATGGTAATTAAATGTAGAATAACTCAAAGTTTTTTTGTTCTTATTAAATGTGAATATAATTTTATGCCTACTACAATATGATAGATAAATCAGGTAACGATTAAATACGTTTTATCTTTAAGGATGATTATAAAAAAAACATTTTAAATGAAACAATGTTCAAAATGAAAAAAAAAAAACATAATTTAAGATTCAATGATTTTATAAAATGTGCTTATCCTATGAGATGGGGTATTTTTTTTTCTTTTAACTTTCAATTTAAACATCAATAAATTAAACTTTTATGCAAAATTTTCATTTACATATGATGCTAATATCTGTCCAAAGATTTTCGTTGACCTTTAAATTTTTGAGTCAAAGTATATTTTTCAAAAGTGATTAATCTTAACCAATTTTTAAGTATATAAATTTATCAATATATACTAATACTTATTTCTCACTGGTTTATGAATGTTTAAGAAATCATATTAAATTAAATACCTTAAAAAGTGGTCCATTAAGCAAAATAATATTAGAATAGAGGTGGATTTCGTTAAGATTTGCATATGAAACCATATGAATCGTCCTAAAAAAATCTTAAGATTATTTCACAATAATGATGTTTGGTCTCGAGTCTAAATCCTTGAAGATGTAGGTAAAATTTTGTCTAGCATTATAACTTTTTTTTTTTTTTTTTTTTTTTTTTTTTTTTTTATTTTTTTTTTTTTTTTTTTTTTTTTTTTTTTTTTTTTTGTGATAAGTTACTCTTGAGTCTCAAATTATCTCAGCTCCTCTAGTTAGTTAATGTTTCAAATGTAAAAATCATCTTAAGTACAACATACGATAACCTAACTATTGTTTTTAATTAATATACAAAATTCAAATTCAAAATTTAAATTATTCCCACATTGAATAAAACAAAGAGCAGATTAAAATTCAAGCTATAATTGCGTAATAAAATCTTACACATAAATCAAAACACACACCCATCAAAGCAGCTATAAATTAAAATTCAAATAATTGCATAATTAAATCTGACACATACAAGACGCTACAAATTCAAATAAAAAACGTCTCTATTCTTCCTTACTTAAAATCTAATTTAAATGAATCTATCAAAATTAATGTCCATAAATACGCACTTATGAATATTCTAAAATGAGAAAGGAAGCCTTTTTAGTAGAAAAACGAGTATTCTGCGTAGGTCACATACCAAGTAACATACTTACAAGTAATCTTTATGTTTTTATTGAATAAAGTCATACATAATAAAATAATTTTCAATTTATTTTTAAATAAAGTCATACGTAACAAATACAACTTTAGTTATTTTATTTTTAAACTAAAAGCTTGTATTACAAACACAGCTTCATTCACTTAAAAAAAATTGAGACGTACTTGCAATACAGTGTTTCAATTCAAAAAAATAAACTATAACTGTGTTTGTCATGCAATGTGCAAAAAAGAAAAAAAAAATCAATGTGGTTTTAGTCATGCATGACTTTGTATGATTTAAAAAATTAGGCTTGAAATTGTGTTAAGTAAACTCAATTTTTTCGTGATTATTAAACACAACTTACCTTTTACTTTAATTTTTCTACATCTGTTAATTCTAGTAATTCTTTTACTAAATTACATCTGAGTGGTAAAAAATCTTTTTTTTCTACGTTTATTTAACATAAATATTTTTATCTATAACTCTAGAAGGATATTCTTCCATTTGTTGTATATAACTTGTTTTTATATATTTTTAATATATTTAAAGTTATAATACAAAATTTAGAATTAAAAAATCGATATAAAAAAAATAAAAAATATAATGAAGTGAAACAAAAAAACAGAAAAAAACTAAAAAATAATAAAAAGAAACTCCACCTAGAAAAAAAAACAATTCTGTATCAAAATAAAATTTAAAAGAAATAAAGTGTTGATAAAAAAAAAAGGAATGAGAGGTAAGTGTTGATAAGCAAAAGAAAGTGCATAAAGTGAGTGAAGAAACAGAAATCACAATAACTTGTGAACTTAATTTGGTCAACAGAATGAAAAAGTAGAGAATGATACACTTAATCTGCTAATAGTAATAAATTAGACGCTCACTCACCACGCTCTCTTTCTCATATTTTTCTCTGTTCCTTTACCCCACAATCTCAACGGTTCGAACCCAACGTCTCTCTCACTACACCACACTCTTTTATTCCTCTATAACAATTCCAACTTTTTTTTGCATTTTTCTAACACCCTGTTTCCTTCTTCCTCTCACATCAACAAAAACAAACCCCAACGACGACAAGCCTTCTTCCATTTTTAGCCACACCCCTCCCAACCAAAACACACGTTCCTACGTACGAGGAAACATAACAGCCAACGTTATTTTCTTTTTATTTCTCTGCTTTCGTTACGAAACACCTCTAAATAGAGGCAAAGAAAACGGGAATGAGGTAAAACATGATTTGTCAGCATTTATAAGCCATAAAAACCTCCTTGGTTTTCGTGTAACAACTAGTTTCTCCTTCATATTCTCCCTCCCTCCCTCCTCTGTTTTACTCTACCCTGTTTTCCATTTTTTTTTTCTGTCTTTTTCTGTGTGTTTCAGCAAAACGAGAAGAGTCTTGTGAGTTTGCTATGTCTCCAATCTCTCCACCCATTTCCCTCAAATGGGTTCCCGTGTTTCCACGTTGATACTCTCCTTCGCGAAGGTTTCGACAAACCGAGACAAAAGACACAAACGATAAAGAAAGCCGACATGGCCCCGTCCGAGGTTGAGGTTGTTTCTTCCTCGCCCTTCGGTTGCGTTCTGAGGGACCGCAACCACCGGGAAGCATGCAGGGAAAGCAACGTGAAGGGCACGCATAATCATCATGCTACGTTACAAAGAAACATCAAGAACTTTGTCATGGACCTTAACACGTGCATGGCGGTGTCTTCTGATTCCACAACAAACGAAAATACCACCAACACCACCACCAGCAGCAAGAACAAAGGCGTTAACCAGCGAAAGGCTCCCAAAAACAATCGCCTAGAGAGACTTCGTTTCACACGAGCCAACTCCTTCAACAACAACAACAACAAAGAGGCCTCCTTGGCCTCCTTGATCAGCCCCAGACACTCACGGCTTCTCGACCGATGGGCAGCTAGACAGGCTCGGGAGATGGTGTCCAATTTGGAGAATGAGGCTGAATTGTTGTCCATGGACGAAGGTGACATGTTCCCAAGGACACCCAGTTCGACATCTGAGGAAGAATCCACCTCCAGAGAGATCCCTAACATGGCTGCATCTTCTCTTGTTCAGATATGGGAGAAGAGGCTGAAGCAATTTGGCGTCTCCAAAACGAACACATCGTCAGAGAAGAATGGTTCGACCTCTTCTCCCACGAATGAGCATGTTAATGCTTCATTGCCTGAGGAAGAATGCTTTGATGGACCCTCAGGGAATGAAGAAAGTTCCTTTCCCTCGTCGTTTCCTGAGTGGGAATCAAGTGACCATTCCGTTTCGCCATATGCCAGGTCTGAGAGTGGTGTCAGTGTTGCTAACATTATAAAGAAACTCACTTCAACGCGCCAGAATCAGAGTCCAACACCTTCCTTTGCTGATGAGAATGAACATGAAGGGTATGCTAGTAGTAGTGTGACAAGTGTGACAGGTTCTCCTTGTAGAGAGCGTGAATGTGGTCAACAACCACCACCACCTTCAGAGCATAAATCTGTTTGTCCCCTGCGAGTTAGAGGGCGCCAAGCATTCAATGATTTGCTTATGCAGATGGAGAATGACAGGCATAGGGAGCTCAACAAGTTGGCAGAGCGTGGAGCAGTGTCTAAATTCGCACAAAAAGGTCGCATTCAGGTAAAACAAAAAAGGCAAAGTGGTGGTTCTTCTTCTGCTATGTTAAGCTCTTTACTAGTTCTGATCGTGACTCGTTTTCTATGCATGAATGCAGGCATTGCTTCGGATTAAATTATTGCAACGTGAAGTGACGGCTAATGATCGGTCCCACCAGAAATCAACATCATGTGAAGTAAACAACAGACAATCACAAGGCTCTGCAATTATGCAATTAAGGTTTGATAATTTCTAGTCAAGTGTGAACTTCCTGATAGCATTTCCTTTTGTAGCTGGTTTTTGTTTCCATAATTTATCATATATCAAGTATATCAAGTGACATCTTAATTAAGTTTTCGTGAAAGATACTAAATGACAAATTTTTTATGACATACAGGGAAAGATTTACCAGTGGGGTTGAACTTAGAACTCCGGTCCAGGCAGAAGTAGCTACCCCAAGAAGTCCTCAAAGAGAGACAGTTAACAAAACCACTGAATTGGGTAACTCTGCCACCACTGATCAACTCAGAAAAGACACAAGAAACCAGACAGCTCATGGCAGTGACAATCACGCCACAAAATCCACACAAAAGTCAGTTTCAGATACTAGAATAGATCATAATGCAGATGAAGCTCCTCCAAGTTCGGATGTCATGGTCCAAGAAACACATCCACGTTCAGATGCCAATGCTCTACACAATAACTCAAAAGAAACTAGTGAGGCAACTACATCCATGAATGATTCAAATATAAATGAGATGACAGACAAGGCAGAGGCGAGTAGCGAAAACATTGCTATTACTAAAAGTAGTAATGATGAGGCAGTAAACGAGGAAGATATTAGTAACCAACAGTATGCTGAATCCAGTTACCAGGAGACAATAGAAGAGGCAATTAATCAGAACTATGCTGAAAGCAATTATGGTTATGAGATGGAGGAAGAGGAAACTGACCAGAATTGTGACGATGAAACTAATTACGACTGGATCAGTGAAATTTCTAGGCCTAGGAGCTATTGGGAAGAGCGCAGGCAAGCCTGGTATAGAGAGATGCTTGAAACTGGTTCTCAAAATGAGGATATAAGGAGGCTTCTTGAAAGGTACATAGTTTTCTATTAAATTTTTTCTTAGTCTATACCATGAATGTCACTTGCATAAATGACTAGATAGACAGCAAAAGAAGAAATTGTTATTATTTAGATGAGAAAAGGTCAAATTTGAATGCATTCACTTTGGAATTGGACACTAACTGGTGAAAATATTTTTTGTATAAACTTCATTGATCTAATATTTGCAGAAGAACAGTGTCAAGTTTCCTTTCTAGTGACTTCCGGGATAGAATGGATAGATTGATGGAATCTCATAGGGGAACACAAGCACATTTAGTCAACAGCCAAGACCATGAGGAAAACAGCCAAGAATTGATGGCATTCTTACAAGAACGCTTGCATTCTGCAAGGACTTCTCAAGAAGATGGAAGAGATGCAACTGAGGAAGAAGAAGAGGAGGAGAGAAGTCAGAGAGAGGAGGAGGAGGAGGAGGATAATGCAGATGAGCATGAAGAAGAGCATGAGCATGAGGAGGAGAGCTTGATAAGTGATTCATATCATGAAGCTGGTGATTATTCTAATCGTTCCTCATCATGGAGTTACAGGGACAATGAAGCCGGCGACGATTTTGACAGAGTTGTTTCTCCATCTCCACAACCTTATCAATCTCAACCTTTCTACCAGGATAGTAGGCAATCTCCAGCCACCAATCATCATTCAATGGTAAGTTTGCATTTGGTATAATCTTGACACATGGTGAATTCTCCCAAATCTCTTGTTAAATGCAAAACTGCTATGCATGCAGGAAATGGAACTGATATATGATTTGAGAGGGCACATGGAGCAACTCTATCACGAGATGGCTGAGCTAAGGAAAACAATAAAGGGCTGCATCAATATGCAGATGGAATTACAACAAACCATGAAACAACAGGTTCACTCAGTTAAGAAAGAAGAAAAGAAGCCCCGTAGCAGGACTCCAAAGAAAGGCAACTGCTGCATCTGCTATGAGGTGAAAGTTGACACGGTTTTGTACAGGTAATTGCTTCTGAATGAAAATGATTTGTTTCCATTTTGGGAGAAAAGTTCACTCATGGTATCACCATCTTCATTGCAGGTGTGGACACATGTGTGCGTGTCTGAAGTGTGCCATCGAGTTGCAATGTAACAGTGGAAAATGTCCCATATGTCGGGCTAAAATAGTGGATGTTGTTCGAGTATATGTTGACGGTTAGGTGTCATATTGGACAGAATCTAAATCTCACTCCATAGGACTATCCTTAGTCCTCAAACTTAGCAAGCTGCTACAATTAACAACATAAGCCATACAACACTTTCTCCTTTTTTACATATGCTTTCGTCAAGGGAGCATATGATATTTTTGAGGAGAAATTTGTTGACCAACATCATTGTACATTATTTCATAGTTATAAATTTGATCATTTTTTTCTTGTTGGCAAGTGTCAGTGTTCGGTAATAACAAAGTCTCAGTCTTGTATTACAAGGATATATATAACAATAAAACTAAGACAAACGCTTACACAACACCCACATGTATTTATGGCAAAATGCTGATGCTGAATATGTTGCCCTTTTTAACAATGTGCTATTTTTTTTTTTTAGATTTATTAAAATGGGTATATTTATTATTTTTATGAAGATATGTAACACATTATTAGAGTGACTTTGAAATGGAAACATTGTGCACCCAAATAACTTTTGCTCACAACTTCGACCTCTATATTAAATTGAAATCGTGCATAATGACTTTTTTTTTTCTTTTCTTTTGAACTTTTTAACCTTCTTTACCAAACCACCAAGTTAAAGTTAAAAACATTTAAAGTAAAACTAAGTTATCTTGAATTGATTTATAAGTCAGTTAATTTTGATGATTTTGGTGGCCAGCTGATTTTGGTAAGATTCATGAAATTTTGATCTCACAATTTTTTAACCCTTCTTCATTTTAATTTTTTAAGAATATTTTCTTTTTATTTTGTTAAGAAAAAGAAAACCCACCCTCACTCACTTTCATCGACAACGAACTCTCACTTTCGGATTTGGAAATAGGAAATAGACCATTTCGAAAACTAAAAAATTCACCTCCATAATGCTTCCATATTGTTCTTATAACACAAGTATGTTTGACAATAGCAGCTTCTTGAGGTGGAAAAAAACTTGGATGCTATCAACTAATAGAAAAAGAAAAAAAAAAAAACAAATCTACTACCATCAAGTACTTAACAGGTTTAACCCTTGTAACGGAATTAACGACAGGAACTAACATGATTAATAAATTTGAAGTTGAAGAATTAATTTGAGATATTTCTAAATTGAAAAAACTATGAAAATTGGAAAGCGTAACCCAATTTGCAGCTTTTGGAGTTAGTGTAGAGGAGCAGGACAGAGGTCATTCTGAATCCCTCTCTCATTGAATCATCTTACAAGCTGGACCGTACCTGGATGTGACCAGGCTAGTTCTTGCTACATGCTAGTACCTTATGCCAAAATATCCAATCTATTCTCTCGTTTTCTTTTTCACTTTTTTTTCAGAGTCTACATTCTAGAAGGCCTTATCAAAACACAGTGAATATCAGCTTTTTTATCCAAACATTGTATCTTACTGCATGCTTTGTCTTGGACGCTGGAGTGAGTTTACAGTTACCACATCAATGCACATAGCCCAAGACAACTCCTGCCACTGATGATGACCCTCCAGATTCCAAGCCGCAAGGGTTACCGGGGGACCAGTATTTTTGTCTCAGATCGACTATTGGGCCCATGAGTGCTACTCTATTTGCATAACCAATGAACAAACCTTTATCATTTGCTTAAAGAACCTAAATTATAATCCTGTGTCACACCTTTGTGGATGTGAGGGGATCAGTATGAGACCATCTAGGCGAAGTAGCAGTTAAATTTATGGCATATTACTACCAAGCTCATGTTCAACCGGTATAACAGGATTTACTCATTAAAATAACAGAAAACTGTTGATTAAAGAACAAAGGTTAAAAAAACTTAAAAAACAGAAATTTGTTTTATTTTATCAAAAAAAAGCTTTTTTAGAGAAAATTAACAAATGAACTGACCCATGCTCTACGAAGAAAAAATGATGACATATTTGTTGTTGTTGGTAAATGCAGGGCTTGAAAAGGAGGACCAAAAGCTGGAAGCAGCAAGTACGGGAACCAGCCCCACTGGCTTTCCTTACTTGAAGACCACGTATGAGCTGCATCCAAAGGCTTGAAGCTCACACATAATTAATGCTGTAACTACAAGATGGAAAGTTAACAGAGGCTACCATGGCCCCAACCCATAAGTATACTGCTTTGTCAGCTTTCCTCCCTTCTCTTCAGACAGGGCATGTCCATCCAAAACAAAGACATAGTAAATAACCATAAAAAGAGAAGGACCATATAATACGGGACATAATAACTGCCAAGCCAGGAAATGGAATTGGAAAATATATTAAATATCAAAACTACCATTCTCAAGTTAGTTTTACTAGTTTTGAATAGAGTGCAAATGGTGCCCCATCATTCATTACTTATAGTTGGAATACCCCATTGATTTAGTTAGATAAAGTTAATTCTGATTCCTTAATTGTGAGTAATATATATGACTAAATTAATCTAAAATTGATTAATCCAAAGTACTGTGATTGGATTTTTCTAGCTTTAAAACAAAGCTGAAGTTGAAACAGATAACCTTTTTTAGTAACTCCAGAACATAAATCCATACTTGATGTACAATTGAAAGATACCTATACCTACTATCATTAAAATGTTCCAATTAGATGTTGGCATTTCTATTATATATTATGTATCTCATTCTTGTGTGTAAACATCTCCTTATTAGTAGTCAGTGATTATATGATCAGTTACTTTAATTTCTGACTTCGTAAAATCAAGAACTAAAAAAAATTGTAAAGTCAGAAATTAAAAAATTAAAAATTTACTCCACTTCCACAATCATCCATGAAATGCATACAAACATACATACATCTTTATAAAAAGTCATGGTGCTGCTCAGTCTGATCAATGTAGTTGTCACTTTTCAGCATCTTTATCCTGACCATAAGTCCACAAAGTGCCATTCCTGGTCCTAAAACAATGACAACGCTAACTCCAGCTGTACCCGGCTTAGAACCACCAAATATAGCTACTTTAACAATAGTCAATAGCTAATCTTACTGGAAAGAATTTCTTAATATTTGAACCCGCAAACAAGTTATTATCACCCGCATTCCAGGAGTCATTTATGAATTTGACTTCCCAAGTATAATATGTCAAATGCACTCTTAACGAATTAGTAGATTTTATGTTTTGTTGATTTGAAACCGACTTATGTAACGTCACACGCAAGGAAAGTAAACTCCAAAAAAAGTAGAACATCCCTATCAATTGGAGAATGATCAATCTGAAGACAAGTGACCTAGATCCAACCAAAACCACCACCAAAATGCATCACATTCAATGAACTTCGTTAGATTACATGCGATATTACCGCATATTTCCAGGACAACACAAAGAACAAAAGAAAGACGATTATCAACACTTAGAGTTATGTAATATCAAACAATACTTTCCGTGTATTTCCGTAGTAGATGAAGCAACCAAAAATATAAAGCAAATCTTACTCTGAAAGAACCAAAAATATATAATTGAGACAAAAGTTTAATCTGGGTTTTGCACCAACAACAAAAGCTTTTTCCACTTGATCAGGTTAGCTAAATTGAGTTTTGCACCAACGGCATCAAATCTTCCACTCATACTAAAGTGTAATTGAAAAATCTTTCACATTTGGGTCTTTCTTCTATTCTCTCCTGTACTTTTGTACTAGGTGTAAGCCAACCCACATACAATTAAATGGCCTGTCCAATACTAGTTATAGCCCACAGAAACCTTAGGCATATTGTGATCCCAACAGCCTAAGACGTGGGTGGTAGGACATTTGGCATTCTGGGTTTTGCACATCAAATCCTCCATTGATAGAGATGCTTAAATGAAAAATCCTTCATTTTATTTATTCCTTCTTTTCTTCTATTTCTCCCCTCAAATTTTGCACTAGGCGGAAATTAACCCAGATACAAATAAAATGATGGTGGTAGGACATTTGGCTTCAGCATCAGCAGATAAGACAACTAAATTCAAGTTTCATGACAAAAGTAAAAACATAATAAAAAGGTTTATAGAAGGCAAAACAAACCCCTAATAGATTAATCTCTCCCTAAAAAGGCTAAATCAAAATGCACTTTAGATCCTTTCAAAACCAAACTTGCACCACCAGCACTAGATCATCTACACTTGTTCTCAATATCCAAATAAGTACAAGGGTAACTTCATGCATGTTAAGAATATTCAAAATTGTGCTTGCATTGCATGAATCTAGCAATCTTAGATCTTTACTAGCAACAAGCTTGCAGCACAACTCTCTAAACTTCATATTCTATAGTCTTAACTCACCAGTTTATTAGCCCCCAGTTCTACAGTACTTGCAACATAGGAAACAAGGAAAATTTATTCAATCACTGATCAAGAAGAACAGGTAATGCGTTCAATGACAACCGATAAAACTATCAGCATAATAAAAATTTGATCAGTTTCGAGTGCCATAACACGTCAATTCTATTCAATGATCCAATACACAAATTGATCAATCTACTTGAAACAGGGTCACTTCAATCAAGTGTTTTAAAACAGATTACGATTAACCATTAAGTTGTAAACAGGGAGCTAGCAAATGCTAATCACAGCTCATACTATAACACAAAGCTACAGCGAGAAATTCCATAAACTCTGAAAAGCTACAAACTAAAGCAATACATTCAGCAGATAATCCAAAACTTACAAAATGTTGACATCAAATTTACTATTTTTCTTCTTACAAATAATATGATTTAACTTCCACTGTATGATGTTATTTGGTATTATTTGCACCTAGATTGCAGGTTAAAGCTACTTAATATGCAATCCTCAATTGTAGTTTAAAAAGAAGGAACTACCTGACGGTCATCTAGGTGTAAGATAACAGTAATAAGCAAGCAGCACAAACTCCTGTACCAAACGAAAATAGCTACTCTGCAAGGCACACCCTATCAGCATAAGATCACTCGCATGTAAAAGGGTTTCGATAACAACAGAGAAAGCCTCAGTCAACCAAATTCTGAGGATTATGTCTAAAACAAGATGATAATGCTTATTCAACTACCACTTACAAATAATGAAATTGGACTGTATTGTGTATATCAAAATACAAGGGAGGAAACGACAAGAGCAGAAAAACAACATTGACCTCCTAAACTAATTACACTAACTATTAGATCAATGGCACAATCGAAAATTTTATAATTAATCGTAAAAATGAAGATAGCAAAAAAGCAAGAAAAAGAAATGAAAAAAGGCTGCATTTGCAACCTAATAATGCAATTAACCGTGTACAGAAGAAGGTGGAGAAAATTAAAACAAAACCCCACAAAAAAAATAATAATCAATAATTCTATACCACAAGATACAATCCTATACAGCAAAGAACAACAACAAAGGACAAGGAACCGCCACCACCACCACCACCATGAGACCGCACACCTTCGCGAAACCCCGGCGGTGACGATAGGTGCGAGGGCTGTCCATCCAATCCCGGCGAATTCTCTGGTGACAGCGCATCATCATCCGGCGGAGGAGCACCTTCAAGAGGCTTGGCAGTGACAATTGGATTCCTGCCAAATATCTCCCTCGGCAAGAGAACCTTGGAAACCCCAAAAATGGCAACAGGGTTCTGATCAAAGACGGTCTGCGTAACTGAGGCCTGCACAATGCCGGTGTTGATGGCAACAGAGCCATTGACACGCGAAATGTTGAGTGTGAAGCTTCCAGCACCCATGGCCTCAGTAGCGAGGGTGGGTTGGAAGGGGTTAACAACTGATTCAAGAGAGCCAAGAGGGTAATAGGAATGGAGGACATGGAATTTAAGAACCACCCCTTTTTTATCTGCAGGTAGAGACTGAAGGGCCACAGAGGGTGGAAGATCAGCAAAGGCATCATCCACAGGTACGAAAAGAGTGATTCCAGCACCACCCTCATCAGCCTCAAATTCCTAAAATTCCAAATTAATCAGTTAGGTAAAATGTCAAAGTCTAAATCAAAGACATTTTCACATCAATAACATCGTAACAAGAAACAAACTAATCGCATTCAAATTCAAACTCAGTAACACTACCTGAACTACGCCGGAGGCCGCGAGCATGGAGGCGGCCACGTTGAAGTTGTGGCCGTCGATTAGGGCTTTGGTGATGTTGAGAACGACGTTGGGGCGGGTTTCGGATGCCATGAGGTCAAGGCCGTAGGGGATGAGGAGGGAATTGACGGCGAAGATGGTGACGTTGTAGGGTAGGGTTTTGACGAGGGACAAAACGGTGACGTTTGAGGGGGAGTAGGGGGCGGGGGAGCGGATCGAGACGAGGCCAGATTGGGGGTCGCGCGTGAGGTTCACGGAGCCGAAGTTGTCGGTGGCGCGTCCGGTTGTTTGGAGGAGCGTGGTGACGAGTTTCCCGGCGGGGGGGAGGGCGCGGAGGTCAGACCAGGAGAGGAACTGGAGGAGGACGTGGTAGCGGAGGACGTCGGCGAGGGCTGAGGGGGAGAGATGGTGGCGCGCGAGGTGGTCGTCGGCGGCGAGATAGGCATTGGGGACGGCGAGGATGGAGAGGGAGGAGCGGTCGGAGAGATCCGCCGCGAGAGGCGTCGCGGAGGCGAGTAGCGCCGTGAATTGGGAGAGGTCCGGCACGGTGGAGAGCAGCGCGGTGAAGTTGACAGCCGTCGACGCACGTGGGGCCGTCACAAGGCAAAATAAATAAATCAGTTGAAGGGCATTTTGGGTAATCGAAAACCCATTATGCGATGAAGAACGCATTGTGTTGAGCAGTGATCTTTGGATTCAGAATTCGTTGCTGCTGTGTGGTTAGTTAGTTGAGTTTGTTGAGTTTGTTAAGTTCAGATGAGAGTGAAGTGAGGTTTGCGTGAGTGAGAGTGTGTGAGCATGCAAATTGCAAATTGCAAATTGCAAATTGCAATTGCAAGCTGTGAATGATGAGATGAGCACTTGGGAGCTGATGCAATAATGATGTGGATTCTTAGTGTTTTGGTTTCTGCATTATTAATATTATTACTTTATCACATATTCCATCTTCTTCCTTTCTCTCTCTTAATTTCCATCTTTATTTCTGCCATCTATTCAACCCAATTTATGATAACTGCCCCTTCAACACCACCAGATATAATTACACTCCCCCACTCACCTCATATAACTCATTTTCAAAAAAAAGATATATTCTTTAAATTTCATTACTTTCTCATTAGGAATTATTTTTCAAATTTTTAAATGAGTTCAAATGGTTGATTAAAGTTCTTGATAAATTAAATTAACTTACTTTGCTAAACTGTAAAGTCTAATGGTTGATTAAAGTTCTTGATGAAAGTGGTTGGAAACCTAATTTGAAGTTAAAAAAACTAACTGCTGATTGAAAATGGTTAAGTTGGTTTAGCATTAAATTAAAAGCATTTAATAAATTATTTGCTAAAGTATATATGTTTGTGGAAAATCTCTCACTGCAATGTCCAACCCATGTCAATCTATCTTGCTTTTAAGAACAGCTCAACCCCACAGACCAATAATCATTGATTGCTACCCGAAAAAACATTCCAACATTTTTTTTCTTACAAAAACATTCTTATTAACTACTGTAATCTTTTTAAAACATTAATTAAAGAATTACGAGTATTTGAATTTATATTCAATGCAAATTGAAAATTAACTGTGATAATGATTTTTTTTTTATTTTTCCTTTGTATCACCGGTTAATATTTAAAATATAATTTTAAATTTAAATTTATAACATCTTTAATAAATATTTATTAAAAATATTATTTTAATATGAACCTGGCCGCAAATGTAATTCAATAAAATTCACAAAATCATTTCAATATGAGTAGTTTTTTAATTTTCAAACATTTATATTTATTTATGAAGATTTACATTAAAATACTGTTTTTATTGATAAAAAATTATTAAACTTAATTATACGTAACAAGCTCGCTTGTAGTGGTTTTAGAATTGGCAAACACTTGGAATAAAAAAAATCTCAGAGTTGATATCTCTCTACTGGTGTTATTGTTTTTTTTTTTTTTTCTATGGCAAAGGATTTAGTTGTGATTAGAGAAGCTTTGTGCCATTTACTTAGGAGACCTTAATAATCGAAAGAGAAGGATGCACTTAAAATATACTAATTTATAGCTAGGAATAAAGTGTTTTCCTAGATATCAAGTCTATGATGGATCCAAAAATACAAATAGTGCAATCAATATGTATGTAAAATAGGAGAAAACATTAAAAACAAAGTGATAATTTTAATTAATTTTTTATAAAAATTTTGAAAACTTTTTTGAAGATATTTTCTTTTTTTTTTTTTTTTTTATAGATGATTAAAAGATCATGCTTA
>Ga0099824_1002688_pt1 | contig 26090 bp, 8 predicted proteins | sample SiratrowhiteBW_FD_76837 | JGI IMG/M metagenome (GOLD analysis project Ga0099824, IMG submission 76837) | Root nodule microbial communities of legume samples collected from California, USA - Siratro white BW | ecosystem: Host-associated > Plants > Roots > Nodule | place: USA: California...
AAAAAAAAAAAAAAAAAAAAAAAAAAAAAAAAAAAAAAAAAAAAAAAAAAAAAATAAAAAAAAAAAAAAAAAAAAAAAAAAAAAAAAAAAAAAAAAAAAAAAAAAAAAAAAAAAAAAAAAACATACATTATGCACATATATAAGGACTTCAAGTTTTTTGATAAAACAACCTTTACGCTAAGCAATGAACAAAATAATAGATTATATAGATATTTAATCTTTTTCTCGTATTTCCTTTTCCTCCGCACATGCATACATACAACTATGATAAGTTTGCTCATTTGCCACCAAATAATAAAAGACAAAGGAAATGCGGAAGAACACAAATACTGCATAAAATGCTTCTACAAATATAGCATACGATACACTATAGCGAATTATGTTCATTTTCATTTCCCAAGCTTCTACCACCTAGCATACGTTCACCACACTCTCCACACAACAACTCGCATTTCTTTCGCGATTTCTGATGCAAAATATATTTTCCTGTGATTGCTACTATGCCTTGTAAAATTTCAAACTATACAGCAAAACCATATTTCGTTTCCAGGCCAGTGATCCGCGTTTAGATTGACGATGGAGTTTGAAACAACGGATCTCATTTTCACTTCGCACATTGTCATTTTACGGTAAAATTCGACACAAACAGTGCTTATTCAATACGCATTCATTCGTTAGAATTCGATCGATTCTGAAAAAATCGAATCTGATAAGAACGGAAAACAGGTTAAGAAAGTTCCAGAAGCATAGCAAAACGTTTGTGGAGAAAATGAGTGTTTGAATTGAGGAAAAAAGAGAGGAGAAAATGTACCACGGTTGAAGCGCCTCGTTCTCTACTCGCATCTGAGCTCATAGCGAAGGAAGAAGAAAATAGAAGAAAACAGAACAAGAGTTTCGTTTTGCTCTCTTTTGGAAAGGAAAAATCCACTCCAACTGTATTGGAACCGCGAAATTGCCTCCAATGTATTTTGATTATTTTATTATTTTTAACTAATTTTCTTAAAAAGTGTAAATTAGTTGAAAATATCTTACAAATAGAGGCATATGGAGTCATATTTTAGGAGTTCTGTTTAGGAAATTAATTCTTCCTTTTTTTTTCAAAATTAATTATGCACTTCTACAAATACCACAAACATCACTATATACCACAAATATAATCGTTTAAACATATTCATTTTATTTGAACCTTATTGAAAACTAATTACAATCATATTTAGATTATTTAAGTTTACTTGGACAATATTAGTCCACATTCACAAAAATTAAATTCAATCAATCGCTTAATTCGGACAAGTTAATTTAATTTAAGTTAAATTAGAACAAATTATAATTTTGAAATAATTATAATGCAAAACAATAAACTTGTTATAGTTAATGATTTTTAATTAGAAGCGAAAGAAATGATGGATCAAAGTTATCCCCACGTAGACATAACTTAATCATTCCCAATATTGATATTTAAGAGACCACGGCATTTACAATTTATTCTTGTGAAAATATTATCACAAATTTTAACAAATGAAATTCACATATATTAAATAGTCTACATCATAAAGAAAATTTCATTTTACTTAATAAAAATATTCTCAAAAATATTTTATTTAATTCAGTTTTTTAATATTCTTTCTGTTCTCGTGATATCAGTCATATAATTTTCAGAATGGTAAAAGAGCATTTCCATCTATAACATGTGTTAATAAAATTAAAATCTTCTATCAATAAATATGAAAAATAGTTTAGAGAATGACTTTTTAAAAATAAGTATGACTAACATTCTTAATGACACAAATTATTATTATTATTATTATTATTATTATTATTATTATTATTATTAATCATATTAAAGTCTCTAACATATAGTGTAAATCTTAAGCCTTATGTATAATGGAAATTGTATAAGAAGCATTATTCAAAATTTTAATATTAGTCTGCTTCTTCGTCGTTACTTCAAGAAATAGTATTATTGTTCAGAGATAATCTATTTAATACTTTTAGAAGAAAAAATCGTACATATTTTATATAAAATCCATAACTAAGACTAATTTAAATATATGTTTAATCATATTTAAATATTTATGAAAGATGATTTTAAGGTATTCCTCCCATGTCGATCCAAACTTATGTGTAGAAAACTCAATAGTGTTTGCTGAGGTATATGAGGAAACAAAAACAAAATACTTTTATTTTATTTTAAGTTTCTTATTTTCATTTTTATATTGAATTTGTAAAAAAATCTAAACTGATTAAAATTTTCACTAAAATATAAAGATCTGATTAAAAAAATAATAAAATACAAAGATATAACAAAAAAATAATAACTTTATTTTATTGAAACCAACATATAAATATAATAAAAAATAGTCCCAAGTTATTCATACTTATATATAAGTTCAAAATAAAATATTGGTACGTGATAGGAGTTTTTAAGATATCATTTACTTCTACATACATTGAATTACTATTTTCTAAGTTTTTAGTATATTTGTTGTCCCTATTAACCTATATTTCTTTTTTTATTGAGAATCACATTTTTATTAAGAATAATTTTTTTTCTATTCATTGTCTCATAAATGATAACTAAAAGCATCTTCGTCATAATAGATGAAAGTGTAGTTTTTTTTTACTAATAACGTTTTACTTTTTTGGTAGAGAAAATAAAAGTGTGAATGATCATACTTTTTCATCAAATTTGGTTTTAACTGGACTCAATTAGTTTGTGATTATATTAAATTCTTTCAGATGTTGAGCTGCTAATATACCTTGTGTTATCACAGATTAAATAATCGCTTCATCAAATGAATTTTGTTTGAGACTAACAATTTTTCATGCATATTATAAAGAGTCTCCATAATACTATTGTGGTATTTTTTTTTTGGTTTAAAATATTGAATGCAACATTGTAAGATAAGTTCAAATAGATAACTCTAAAGACTTGCCTATAAAAAAAATTCAATCTTCATCTTTTATGTCCTATGGTTATTTTCGTAAGAGAAATTGATACAACTTTCTTTTTATATAAATAATCTTTGATTTGTATCTTCCAAAAGCCAAAGTTTGTGTCACATGACTTTTCAATTTTTATCTTTCCTTCTTCTATGACCATTGTTCCTACTTAAATGTGATTCCCTCTAAATAATTTATAATAATAAACAATAGTAACAATCTAACTTAATCATATACCAATTGTTAAAAAATAACATACATTTCCTATTATCAAATTTTTGAAAAAATAAAATAAATGCAAAATAATCACACAAAATTGATAAGGAAAGTTAAGACCTTTTATTTAAAAGAAAAAATTATAAAATAAATATTTACACCATACTCATCTCACAACCCAAACAAATCCAAAAAAATAAAATAGGACTTTGATAGTTTAACACCACCAGATGACATGTTAACTATTTGACAACGTTACGTTACCACATGATGATGAGTTGGCAAAGAAAATAATCTTTTAGTTGGAAATGCTGACTGTGTTAAAGAAATAATTTTTTTTAGAGTTTTAGGATTCTTGAAAGTAAAAAGAAGATTAGTAGGATAAGTAAGTGTCATCGTAGATGTTGGAGCTGTGGTGGTTTGGAGTTTGGAGACCAGAGGTCAAACGAACGATATGGTTTTTGGATAGCGGTACGATGTCTCTTTTCACAACTTGCTTGGTTTTTTTCCATTTGCTGTTCTCAATTTTGTTTCCATTTAAACCTATATTTTTTCTCCTTTAACCATTCCGACACCGCAACCTCCTTCTCATATCTACTTCACACTTTCTCGAAATGCACCTATTTCACTTTCCCTTACGCACTCGCTCAGTTAATAGCTCAAACACTCCCTCTCATTTTTTCGTAAACTCGTGCCAACTTCAGTGAATATTCTTCAAATTTTAATTTTATTTCATTGTTGTCAACCAGGCGTAATTTTTTGCCAAACGAGTTTTTTCCAATAAAATATTATTTCTCCTCTTTTCCTTTTTTTCTTGGAATGCATAATAAATTTTGCATTATGACATTTATATATATATATAAAATAGATATTTAGTCCTCAGATTTTATTTCCTATATTTTCATTTGCATTGGTCTTTCTATTTTTCTTCAGCAAATACCTCTTTACAAAATTTGTTTCGTTGACCATTTTCAACATTCTGCATAGTCTCTCGTTATGCTTCCCTGTACCTCTACAGACAATATGCATATCCATATTCTCACATTGCAGGCCATTGTTGACATATTGATGAATTAAAGAACAATCAACTTAATTACAAATTATACCTGATAGGCACTTGGGACATACCCGCCTTCTCAGGTTACTTTATTCATAAGACTAATATGTCTCCCTAGGACCTATCTGGTATACAAAGTTAACACTCTGCGTAAACCAACAGAAACTAAATAAAATCGCACTTTCTTAACCTCACTAGAGAAAAAAGTTGGATCTGTTTTGTCTTGGATTTGTACAAAATAGAAAACACACTCATGTCTGCTCGTGCAGTAGGGAAAAAAACTGGCGCAACTAGACCCACAAATATCATGTAAGTGCCCAATCAAATAGCGGGCCGTAATACCAAAAAGAGTAAAGATTGATCTCAACAAAGCAATGCAGAACTTATTTGCGACGTCTGTGGGTTATGTGGGTTATGTCTGGGTTGCCTTTCCTCATCATGGCTACAAACTCATCATAGTTAATTCTTCCATCCTGCAAGAAATTCGAGAATTAATATTGCAAAGGATAAATAAACAACACTGTATAAACATATACAATTTCGCACTAGGACATCCATCAATGTTGTTGCCCTGTAAGATGATACAGCTTTTCTAGTAAAAAAAAAAAAGACACGAAAAATTATAGACCTGTTCTATAAAGAAAGAAGAAGCAGTATTACCCAACAATATAATTATAGCATTTTCTAGAATGACATTATTGTTGAATGTGAATGTGATTATGATTATGCTAAAAAAATATATGGATATAGAGGGAGCAAAAAAGAGTAAAAAGAAATTAATTACATGGTCGGTATCAACTTCGGCAATGATCTCCTTTATTGTTTTCTCATCACCCATATTATACTTCTTGAGGGCAGATTCCAACTCTTCCATTGTGATGTAACTATATAGAAGCAACAAGAAGAAAACCAACACAAAAATCAACATTTAAGGTGAGAATGTTGCTAAAGTATAAATTATGAATAAAAAATAAATGAGATTACCCGCTCTTATCATTGTCAAAATATTCAAAGGCTTTATATAGATGATCCTCTCTTTCCATTCTATTCAAGTGCATGGTAGCAGTTATAAATTCAATGTAATCAATGGTTCCATTTCCATCTACATCAGCCTGAGAACCAAATAATTACAATCATATAAAAAAATAGTAGAATCAAGAGAAGTGACAGACTAGTGATCACGAAATGAACATACTATCCATCTTGGCGTCTCCTGTCAGCAATTATTACACACAGCACATAGATGCATAAAGCATCAAGTTCTTAATAAGTGCAAAACAAGGATTAGATGCTCATGATTATCTACAGGACAGGAGACGACATTGCAAAGAAAGAGCTAACTGTATATATGGTATGTAGATGGGCTCGGAGAGATAATTAGCTATGGGGAGCAAATCTCCATTAGTTTAGCATCAAGTGCATCACAAATGCAAACCTAGGTTTTGGATACAGATAACTAAGCAAAACAGGATCAGCTTGCACAGAATAAGTTTAACGGTATTTCACACGCATACACAAACAAACTTAGCTATGGGTAGCCAAGCTACAGATAGTAGTTAAGTTAAGTGGCCCCGTGGCCCAAGATACTTAAGGAGTATGAACGATGGGCAAAAAGATGAAATGCACCCGATCAGTTTTTGGGGAGAGAAAGATTACTAACTACTAAACGAGCAGCAGATCATGGGGGAGTGCATACGAGTTTTTTGTAGAGAGAGACAGAATATGTCGAGAAGGGTATGTATAAGGTAGGCTAAAATTAGGCCTGGGCTGGGAGAGACTAGACACTATCATAACTGTGTACACAGAACATAGCAGGATCAGAACACCCTTTATTTTACAGCAGTACAAATTTTTTCATAATTAATTTCTTCCTTTTAGTCTTTCTTCCTTGCTCGTACCTATCATTTAGCATTGAAAGAAAATATAAATATCTACTAAGATATGCTAAATTTAACTTGAGATACTATAGAAGGGCAAGTTCATCAAACCATCCAAGTTTAAGTTACTCAATTTACTTACTTTTTAACCTACAATGAAATGAAACGTGAGCCATGGACCAGAGATAGAATAGTAAAAATTGAAGCAAACCACAATGGGTATTTGTCAGCTCATGTAACAATAACAGTTTCATACAACATGCTGGGTGACCAGATTTTGTATAGTATCTAAACCTCTGTTTCAGGTCAAATTTAGAGACAGGATGAGATATCATGTAAACTTCAAACATTCTCAATAGATATCAACAAAAGAGTGCAAATCTTTTGGAAGAACGACTAGGCAAAGGTACAACCAAAAATGAATAGAACAGTAATCTTACCGCTTCCATCAATTGCCTTACTTCGGACTCAGAAAGTTTACTACCCAGTTTTGGGAGACCAGCTTTCAACTCCTCAAATGTGATTGTTCCACTGTTATCCGTATCCATGGATTTGAACATTTCCTTCAAGCCAATAATTTCTTCTTCAGAAAGATTTTCAGCAATAACCTGCAATAAAATAAATTAATAAAATTCATTTCATGAGCCATTTAGTCCGAATAGTGGATACTGAAGCTGTCTATGAAACCAAGTCTTGAAGATGTTATGACACAAATTCCTTCAAGACGGATCTATGTTATTGCGGAACTAAATAATATGCTGCTTCCCTAGCACTAGAATGGTTACATTGGCAAATTAGGAGACGGATTCACTAGCAGCCAAAGTATTAGTTTAGCTGAAAGAAACACAAGCATCTATCCTTTGATCTAGTCAGCTATGAAGGCCTTCTACATATTTATTTGTTTATATTATGGATTTTCCATTAGCGTATACTATCTTAATCCTAAAGGATTTCAATATAGTGGGAGTTTGCAGATATTTTACCAAAAACTTGATAATGACGTTCATGACGAGAACAAAAAAAAATTATGATAAAAGATAATTTACCTTCAGGGCTACTTTTTTTAGCTTGTTCATTGCTCGGAATTGTTTCATTCTGGACAAAACAGCAATATCAAGAGGCTTATCGGATGCATCTCCGTCCACTCTCATCCAGGGATGATCTGCACCATATATAACATATTATGCTAGATGGATTAATTCAAATAAGTAAACTGCCAAGAGACCTTTAGTTCAAATGTTACTATGTTGCGTTAGTGCTTAAAAAAAAGTGGCAATCACTCTAAAGCAAAATATTAATCAGTGTAAACTCCCACGGACTACTCTAACAAGTGGAAAGTTATGTATATCAAACAGGTGTAATGAGGGAGAAGTTATTAAGTGGTTCAGGACCACCACTTGTTCTATGGTCCCTATCAATCTTTAAGTGACATGAACTTAAGTTTTTACATTTAAAATAAAATATTTAAATACATGTAACAAAGATTGGTCATGGACGATTGTCATAATTAGGACAGAAAAGAGCACGTTATACACTAGGCAAGAAGAAAATGTAAATCCAGGAATTAGTATAAAGAATCATTGGGTCCCAGTCAGCATTTCCTTTTTCCTTTTGTAAGTGTTCCTTTTAATCTAATGTTTATTCATTTCTCCCCCTTCATTATCACCAGCATGAGGCCATGTTTTCAATTTCTATTCATTACAATTATTACTAATTACACATATTTAATATTGTGATTTGTATTAAAAATGGTTTTAAATGCCTTGGGGTAATTGAGATTCACAAACTAGATAGATTTAAGTGTCGTATCTGGATCCCAATAATGCCATAGATCAGGCCTGGCCGTGACACTACTCAGCCCCCTGGCATCGGGGTTTGAGCCCAGAGGCCGAATAATCGATCACACACTCCTATAACTCGGCTTTTTGCCTACCAAGAACGCCATAGATCAGGCCTGGGCCGTGACACTACACAACCCCCTAGCCTTGGGCTTTGAGACTCGACCTCACCCCTTTCTTGACTACCATACCAAGTGCATGGACTTAGCAATGACCCATACCCAGTGTGTAGACTTGGCAACGATCCCTACCAAGCACAAATACTTGGGATCTCCTACCAAGCGCAAATACTTGGCGAAGATCCCCTGCCAAGTGCAAAAACTTGGCAACAATAACTTAGTGTAAACTTCAAGTGTCTTAACGAGATCTCCTTCCCTAAAGGTTGTCCTTAGTGGAACCCCATGTTCTCCCCCTCAAACCCTCTTCCTCCCTTTTTTTCATTTTGCCTGGGCATCTCTTCCATTATTTTGCCATCATTTGTTATAAGATTTGAAATACCACCTCTTCCTCCTCTTGTGTCATCGTCTTTCTCATCACTCACATTTTTGAAGATGACTCAAGATTGATTTACCTGTCCCATGGCCCTAAGCTATCCTTAGCCAGTGTAGACAGTCTTAGTCTGTTCTTTTCTTCTTTCGTCATTTATCCTTTTAATATAGAGTTTGTTCAATTCATTAGGACCCGTATGAGGCCCTATTTTCATTCTTTATTCATTACATTTATTGTTAATTACACCTCTTTAATCTCGTACTTCAATTAAAAAATGATTTTAAATGTCTTAAGGTACTATTAAGATTTACCTATTAAATTGATTTAAATGTCATATCATATCCTTATGGGTCAGCCATTGACTTACCGTACATATTACTAAAATCGGGCCTAAGGAGATATGGGCCATAACATTACATGTCCTAACCTACATTTCTATTTTTTGTTATTTTTCTTGGGAGGGGGTTGAAATGTTTTGGATGTGACATTTATTTTTTTCTTTCTTTTTATTTAACTAATCACACTATTCCAGTTGTCCAATATTCTTAACAATATCACGTATCTATAAAGAGTAATGATACTTTGACACTACCTCGTGTCATAACAACCAACCAAATGAGCCACCTGACGTGATGGTTACATGGCTGTGAGGTAGAAAAAAATAATAGGGCAATGATATTTTGACACTCCATAAATTTTTATAGTCACTATTTTATCCTTCATTTTCTCTTTTTCTTCATAAATACAAAAGTTTATTTCCATAATGACTATCTCTTAAAAGTAGGTTGTCAGGTGGTTGTTACAGATTTCCAAAGATTATTTTCCAAAATAATTTATTTAAATTGAGTGCTGCTTTTAGGCTTTGTTTGGTTAGGGGAATGGATTTGAGTGGATTATGTGTAGATGGTAAGGTTGTTTGGATTAATAGATAGATAGTAAGATTTGAAGGGATTTGAGAGGATTGGTTGTGAAAGTTTGAGAATAATTTGATAAATGTTATAGATTTGTTTTAATTTTTTTAATTGATATATTTTTGAAATTACTAATTGGCCCTTGTGAACAATGAAAACCTTAAACCCACTTAAAGGGATATTTTATAATTTCCAAAATTATGACCCACTCATAAGGGTATTTCATAATTTCCATCTTATCTATGAGGGTTATTTCATAATTTTAAGTTTCATCCTTTCAAATCTCTTCACATCATCCAACATATCATCCTGCAAATCCCTCTTCATCCATCATCTCAAATTAGGTCAACCAAACAACCTTCATCCCCCTAAATCCATCCTCTTGTATAATAAATTCATCCAAATCAGTTCAATCAAACAGGCTGTTAGAGAGGAATTTGAAATTAAAATAGGTTTAGGGTTGTCTTTGGTGTTGTGAGTCTCTTTGGCTTTCTTAGTCTCTCTCTGGTTTTCTTAGTCTCTTGTACAGAAAATTCATCCAAATCAGTTCAATCAAACAAGCTGTTAGAGAGGAATTTGAAATTAAAATAGGTGTCTCTCTGGCTTTCTTAGTCTCTCTCTGATTTTCTTAGTCTCTCTCTATCGTTCTCCTTCTCAGTCCGTATTCTCCTTTGCAGTGGCATGGACCTCAGCGATTTTGTTAGTGAAAAGGCTACTATTTTTTCTGATTCCACCTTTCCTTTTGAGACGCCTCTCTCTTTCTAATATGGTTCAAAGTTTGATATGGTTCAGAGCTTCTTCTTCTTCTTCTTCTTCTTCCTCTTCTTCTTCTTCCCCTTCTTCTTCCCCATTTCTCCTCCTCTGTCCTATTCCCTTCTTTTCCTTTATTATGTATCTCACTCCTCCCTTGAATGTGTGACCATTCTCTTTCTCAATACCTTCTTCTATTTTAACCCCTTTCTTCCCAATACTTTTTTATTTCAAAATTATTTATACCCTTAGCCACGTCAATAAAGTTTAGCCACATAACGGTTGTCAAAGAGTTGCCAGCCATCTCGGCCTCACTGAATCACGGCATAATCCATCCTACAGGTTTAGAACCTCGCTATGAGGGTAAACAATGGCTCTCTTCTTCTGTCTCAGCAAGATTAAAATAAAATATAAACCACATTTGGCACAAAAATAAAAAAGTTACGTTCATGGGTAGAATTTAACTTACTCAGTACTTCAACTGCTGAAAGCCGTTCTTTAGGGTCAGCTCGTAGCATCTTCTTGACCAGATCTTTGGCACTATTTGATATGGAAGGCCAAGGATCAGATGCGAAATCAATATGTCCACGAAGAATAGCATCAAATATACCCTGTTCATTCTCTTCACATAAAAGATTAAAAACAAAGTGAAAACCATTGGAAAGGTTCAAAACTGAGTACTACAAGAAAAGCAAAGTTCCACAGTAAAGTGCCAACATAATCCTTTCGAAGCTCAGAAAACAAAGCAGAAGGTTCAAGCAGTTGTTATAGTTGTTATATAAGGATAAAATCATTCCGCTCCTTCACCAAATAACCTGAGGTTTCTGGATAGTTAATTCATAACACCAATAAACAAGTCTAAGGGTTACAACCATTAACATCCTAAAGATTTCATGCAAGTATAAGATAGATCCCATCAACTATGTTGCATTGACTTGGGGGGCAAAAGCACTTAATACAGATACAGGTATGTGATACAATCTTTCAACATTGAAACTACATGCAAGTTAACAATTTTTTTTTAAACACGTAAATTTCAAAACAAACATAAATACAGTAAAACAGTGTACATTGTTAGGAAACATTTATTACAAAGTAATAATAATAATAAACTGTTATCTGACGACTAAGGAAGAATAGATTGGATTGAATAGGAAAAAACGAAATGAAAAAAAAAATCAAGACAAAGGATGGGAGGATCCGTAATTTTAACTAAAAACTATAATTATTTTTCAGAGAATAATTATCTTGCTAGTAGAGTCAAAGCATACTTATTCTGCCCATTTTAAAAAATACTAATTTTGAAAAGTGCTTAGGCCTACCCAACACATCTCCATGGCTTGGGCTACCTATCTATTATCTCAGTCAATCTCCCACGATACATAACCAAATCTTTCAATTTACTAAAAATAGTTAATAAACTGAATTACAAGACACATGGAAATGGAAATGAAAGAGATCATAGACATTTGCACACCAAAATCATACACTAATTTCTGGTACATATTCGACATGGTCTTGAGTCAGCAAAAGAAGTTCCAAGCTTACCCATATTCAAAAATAAAACTGAGGGTGTAAACATTTATTTACAAGTTAAAAAGGAAGGAGTTCTACCTGCCCAGAAAGGTGGAACACCAGAAAGCAGAATGTAGAGTATAACCCCAGCACTCCAAATATCAGCCTCAGGCCCATAACTTCTTCTCAACACCTCAGGAGCAACATAGTAAGCACTCCCAACAAGGTCTCTAAACACATCTCCTGTTCTCAGAACCCAACTCTCCAAGTCAACGATTGCAACAACCCCACACTTTCATAAATTTCACAATAAACACTAACAAGAGATCAAAAGAAACATAACATAACCTTAAAAATCAATGCATGCAAGTAAACTTTTGAATAAGTTAAATGAGAAAGCTCATGTTAGAATTAAGATGTTATGAGTTTTCTAGTTCAGCATTTTCAAAAAACTTATTTTAACTGGTAAATAAATCAATTTTAATTTGAGAAGATGCTTAATTCAATAATTATAACAACTTATCTTCTTCACCTTCTCCGACTAATTATCCAAACATGACCTAACACAAGCAGAATCAATCAGCACATTAGAGGAACAAACTAACCTGGCTTGAAGAAGACGGAGAGGCCAAAATCCGTGGCTTTGAGAGGGGAATCATCGTCCTTGTTGAGCAGCAAGAAATTCTCGGGCTTCAAGTCCCTGTGCATGACGCCCATGGAGTGGCAATTGTGCACCACCGTCACGATCTGGCGGCAGGAATTGGCGGCGGCGCGCTCGGAGTAGTGGCCCTTGGTGATAATCCGGTCAAAGAGCTCGCCGCCGGCGCAGAGTTCCATGACGAGATTGACGGAGTGGCGGTCCTCGTAGGCGCCCTTGAGCTCCACGATGTTGCGGTGGCCGGTGAGGTGGTGCATGATCTGGACCTCGCGCCGGACGTCGTCGATGTCATCGCGGTTCACGAGCTTGCGCGTGGCGATTGACTTGCACGCGAACTGCTCCTTCGTGACCTTGTGGGTCACCAGGTACGTCACGCCGAACTGCCCGCGGCCCAGCTCGCGCCCGAAGATGTAAATGGACCGGACGTCCTCCATGGGCCGGCCCAGCACGCGGCCCAGCGAGGACGACTCTTGGGGCTTCGGGAGTGGGGGTGAAGGGTTCGTGTTCGGAGGTAGGACGGTGATGCCGTTGCGCCGGGGAACTTCATCGGAGTAAGTGGTGGTGGCGGGGGCAGCACCGCCACCGTAGCTGCTGCTGCAGTTACCCATGGACTAAGGTCAATGGAAAGAACTGTGGTGGTCGGAGTTTTAGGTTTGGTTGGTCAGACTTGTGTCGGGGTTTAAAACTAGGTAGCCGGCACAAGGACTCAAATGGACTTTGCTGCGGGATCTTTAATTACTGTACTAATTACTATTAATTAGTGAACAATAAATAAATGTTATTTATATATTCGTTTTTAAATATAAATTTGTTTCGGAGAAGTATTAGAATATAATTTTATGTTAGTTTTTTTTTTCTTACAAGGAATAAATATTTACATATAAACTTTAGAATAGTTTTATTATATTTTAAACTAATATTAATATATAAATTATTATTTGATTTACTTTAATTTTAACTTTAATATAATATAGTCATAGTAATAATAGTTTAAAAATAATAAGATTTATATAAGCTGAAAACAAAATATAATTTAAATTTAAATGTGATAACACAGAGAGTTTGACACGGGTTGCTTGTTTAGGTCTGAACCCATAGAAAAGTCGTTTGTATAACTCACACTTTATATTGGTTTTAATTTTTATAAACTGCATCTGCTCTAAAACCTTGTGGGTTATCTTAGTCTATTCGCATTCACATAAATATATTAGCAGTATTTAGCATTAAACAATTTACTTAACTAATTAAAAATGTGTCACCAATAAAAGTGAAATTAGATTCTGGACTAAACTGGATTTAGTTATGCGTGTTAGGAATAGTGTTCACATGGGTAGTAAGTGGGCTAATGTCAAAATCTCCAATCTACCGTAGATTTTCATAATGTAACACGAAGAGTTAGTAAACATTGTTCCTAAGCTTATATTTTTAGGTTACATTAGACACTTTTATCCTGTCTTTGTATTTAAAAAATAATATATAAATTAATTTTAAGTTTATATATTTTTTAAATAAAATAGTTTGTATTTTTAAATTTAAAATTAAAAAAAAAAAAAAACACAACCGATACACATTTCTCCCGACACTACCGCATTTCTACTTTTTGAACATAACCTGTCTCAGTTGCACATCATACGAGACATTGCACTTCGTTATCTATAGCACGATATTTGACTTTCCGTCACTCTTTATCACTTGCACATGTCACAAAGATACATACAACCTTATAAATCTTCATAAGCACCCAACACATAAAATTATATTAAAATTATAATTTTAAAATTATAGATAAAAGTAAAATAGAAACATAACTTATATAGAAACATCATTATATATTGTTATAAATTATATTTGGTGGATGTTTGAGTCATAAATTTACTCATAGTTAAAAGTAACTGTCTTTTAAGTGAGAAAACTATATATAAATTTATTTGTAAGATACACTTTTTTTTAATGCTCAATTTTAATCAACAAAACTATTTGATGCAAACAAATAAATAAAAATACAATAATGCAACATCTTTCTTTAGGGATAATAAATGAAACACAAAAATAAAAACCCAATAATGCAATATATTTTGTGTAGAGATGATAAAAGAATTTGTCCAATATTACCTAAATCTATATCAATTTGGATGATAAACTTCTATATTGATTGAATATGGATATATGTATGAATAATACTTAATCTTTTAAATTAAGTATATATGCATTTGTCTCTTTTGTGTCTCTACAAATCTTCCAAAGTAATAAGTGTATCTAATGTTTATGTTTTATGAGTTATGATACAAATGATAGCCACTTCCACTTAGATTTAATCACTTCTCATAAATATTATTATTTGAATTAAAATTATATACATAAGAGTATATGAATAAGTTGTGAATGAAATGTATGTATATAATAGAATTTTATATTTATAAGTTTTTAAAACCCTAACTAATTATGTACTGTGATTTGTATTCTATTTATCAACTATGATTATCATGTGTTACATAGGAATAAATGTTATAAGATTAAAAAAAATATTATGCTTTATATATTTTCCTTCTTCTCATATATGTGTATGCATATTAATTTCCTATTAACAACAAAGTTTATTTTAGAAAATTTAAGAACGATGGATGTAAATATAAGCGTGTAAATATTATTGATAAATGTTAGATGATATAATCATGGGAATGTAAAAAAAAAAAAAGAACAACACTATTAAGAATGTATTTTCCTTTTCATAAGTCTCCATATCTTCAAAATTTAATTCACAACATTTAACATCAATTTAAAAATTTTAAACGATAAAAATGAAAATTTCAAATATAGTTTTGAAGTTCAAATATAAAAGTATTGAAAGCATAGTTTCATCTACGTAGGATATTTTTTTAAAATTAGTTATTTCCAATTAGCCTCTCTCGTTAAAAGAACCGTTAGCATTAAATTAAAAAATATATATATAGTTCAGCTCTTAAAGAATAGAATATTTAAATTAGAGATAATAATATAATTTGATCAATTAAAAAATATAATACAGTCAATGCAAACCATTTGTGTTAGATGCTAAAGAATCACGCCTACTTCATCGTTCACATTGACACATTAGTGACTAATATTGGAATATCTACAATATTTTTGGCATGTATTGTACAATTTGTGTGTGTATTTAATATCTGAACCTAATTCTAACAAACCTTAAAGACCATTAATCAACTTTGAGAGAAGAAAGGTGGAAGACAGAACAGAATGTTGTCACGATACAAGATAGCAGCACGAATAGCCAAGTGAATGCGCTCTCACAAAGCCTTTAGCCTGTAAAATGGGTGTCTGACTCGAGTACCATCATGTATTGAAAAATAAGTACTATTATAACAAATACAATCTCAGTGAAGTTTTATTATTAAATAGAATACATGACACACTGACAGAACTTACATTACAGGGTAATATTTACAGGGGAAGGAAGAATGTAAAAAGAACAGCACCAACTACCTAATCAACGTACAATTTCCTAACATGATATCCCCTCCACGAGATTGTCAAACGACTTGGTTATTCTCCCAACTCAATTTTTTCAAAGGATGACTGAATAACTCAATTCGTCAAAATCTAACGCAGAATGGAGTAATAATGTAACATGCTGATAAAATTTGTTAACTAGGAGACAATAAGAAAGAAAACGATCACTAGCTTTCCATCCAATTCTGGGGCACGGGATAACCTTTGACTGGTTCAGATGGATCGCTAACTAGACTTCTCCCGCTGCTTGTGCCACGGCTAGAACTCCCAGTCAGCATTGCCATCAGACTTCCACCATGCACCCTGCCTTCAGGAACAGCAACTGACATTGGCAAGTGACCACATTCCTTGGCTGAGACATGAGCAGTTACAGCTTCACAGTGCTTGAAGTCAGAGCAGGTTGCACCTGGGCCTAGGCTATTCCCTATTTTCATCATATCTATATCCATGTTTTTGTCAACGAGTAATTGCTTTAGTTCATCTGTTTTACTCGAATGAGGATTCTGAACAACAGATCCCAGTGAGATACCTCCGTGAACCCTCTTATCATGCACTAGCCCACTATGAAGAGCACACATACCTGTTTTCCCCCTTGCAAACGAATTGCAAGGACCATCCTGTTGAATGCCATATTCTGAACCAGGATGGCCCCAGGAGCACCTCTTGCCTCCCCCATGTGCTTTGCAAAAGTCAGTGCTGCCTTGTGCACTCTTTCCACACCCTACAAACTTGCATCTCTTGCCCCCACCGTGGCGGACACAGTGATCAGTCTTTCCTCTAGCACTTTTTGTGCATCCTGGTACAGCACACCTCTTTCCACCCCCATGTGCCACACAGAAGTTGGTACCTCCATGCACACTTTTAGTACACACTCCACCACCCTGGTACGTACAGCGTTTTCCCCCTCCATGGCCCTTGCAATACGGGGTGCTCCCCTCAGCGCCTTTGGTGCACCCTGGTGCTGTACACCGTTTTCCCCCACCATGTGCTTTGCAAAACATAGTGCTCCCTTGTGCCCCTTTTGTACATCCAGGAGCCTGGCATCGACGCCCTCCACCATGTGAGATACAAAGGCCTGATAGGCCTTCAGCACTCTTGGTGCAGTTTTCTCTCTGGCACCTCTTGCCACCACCATGTCGGATGCACAATCCAGATTTCCCTCTGGCAGCCCGGGTACAGCCTTCGTGACTGCATCTCCGGCCACCACCATGGGCAATACAGAAATCTGTACGTCCTTCTGCACTCTTTGTGCAACCAAGGAATTCGCATCGCCTGCCACCTCCATGTGCCTTGCAATAAACTGTGCGACCCTCGGCTCCTTTGTGGCAGCCAGGTTTCTGACACCTCCTACCCCCACCGTGAGATATACATCTTCCAGAAGCACCTCTGGCACCCTTTCCACACCCCTCCACTTGACATGTTTTAGAATTACTGGGGCGTAGTGGCTGTTGCTGCTGTGTAAGCCCGGAAGTGCAGGTAACTGAACTTTTAGGTCTGGTTGACGAGAGATCCATAACAACGGGACTATGATCAAACTGCTTTAAAGCCTGATTTAAAAGAAAACTAGTGCCCGTGTTCGATGACGTCTTTGAAGATGGCAAAACAATCCCTGTCTTCCAACTACATGAAGTTGATCCCTCGTCTGTATTTTGTGTCCCACCGAATGCTAATGGCATCTCCATATTCAATTGAAGAGGTGAAGGTTTTCGATGTACGCTTGTAATATCTGACTCACAGGGCCCAGTGGAAAGGCTTAATTCCAAATCAAAGTTTGGCTGCAGCTCCAATGTCTTCAAACTTGAATTAACAGGTTTCTTCTGGCTTTGTACCTTCTCACAGCCAAGATGGAGAGAAAAGTTCAGTTCAATATCCATAGATGATTCCTCATCAATATCTTTGGCTGAAGATATAGCTGTGCAAGCAGCAGCTGAACTCCCCTTGCTATCAGAGGAACTGGTTGAACGCCCAAGCCCAAGTGACAAAGATGAATCGACTTTTTGAACCATACATCCATCAATTAAATCCCACTTTCTTTTTGTTCCCTTAGAAGAGGGCACACAGGTGGGAATTGAAGAACCAGGGGAATCAAGTCGTAAGATGGTATCTGTACCGTGATGATCAGCGCCCCTTCCTTCAGCTTGCATTGAATTGCCCAAAATCTTGAATGCATTTGCAGAATGATTTGCAGCAAATCCCAAAAATTGCTTCAACCTCACGTCCATTAAAGCAATGAAAACCACTGTAGAAACAATATCTAATCCTATTTATGAATTTAACAGAGCAACCTTCCTGACTTCAGCGTAAAAAAGATAGATGTTTATCTACAAAGTTAAGGGTTAGATGTGTCTACAGGTGTATAATGCACCCCCGCTGACAAATCCTGAAGTATCACGCCGATCCATCTATAAGATATAGAAAGACTAAGCTGAGGTTCAGTTTGTAAGTTGCAAGTACAAATTAACCTAACAACGTCTGACTCCTTCCAAAACACACCATGGAAGCAATTATACTATTCACGTACCACATGGTCAGAACTGGAACATCTGCCAGAATAAACAAGGTTACAGTCAAGTTTTGCACGCTTACTAAAATAAAAGTGGGTAATAGATAGCATCAGAAAGCAAAAAGCACACAAAAAAATAAACTTATGTTTGCCGAACACCAGATGTTCATAGGCCCAAAATAAGAAAAATACTATAATTTAAGACTTAAAAGAAAAAGTTGTCCAGAAACTTCTTTTAAGAATTGATGAACTTCTTTTAGAATTGTTATCCACAGAAATTGAAACGTAAGATAAAACATAAAGAAAGCGGATAAATCTACTCATAAAAAATAACACTTAAATAAATGAACTGGGTACACAGATCTCCGTTTTGCAAGGGCATCACAGGCCAGCAAAACAGAAGCTTAGTTATAGTTATGCATGAAGCAAAAGGTTATTAAATTGCATACCCGCCCCTCCAAAAAGTGTTAGAAATCGACCCAAATCCCCCAAAGAGAGAATCTTTTTAAAAAATAACTGGGTTGAAACGAAGAAAGAGCTGAGTACCTGAGTCATTGTCCAGAGTACTCCAAGTGAAAGTAGTTGAAGTAATCAGTAGTTATTATTATATATAAAATATTTTACACCATGCAGCATTTCATAAAACAAGCACATTGCTTTCTCTGTAAGTTTGTTTGTCACAAAAACTGTTTCCTCTGTTAGTTTGTTTGTCACAAGAACACCAAAAGTGCGTATCAGACCCTGATGACCACCACTTTATACTTTTTGACCTATTTTGGTAGAAGGGATCCCCCACTTTATACTGTGTTTTGAACCAACGGACGAAACCAGTCTGGTGACCAGCTGGTTCTTAAAACCACAGCGAAACTTTTATCATGCTAAATGAAAAATTATAAAATAGGACGACTTAGACGTCTGCCAAGCTTTAACTAACGTGCATCAAAATTTAGCGTACAAGAAAATGAGAGAGAGAGAGAGAGAGAGAGAGAGAGAGAGAGAGAGAGAGCACTTGAACGAACCTCACCTATTTACTGATGAGACGTATTTCCATAAAACAGCAGGAGCAGCTACGAGAATACAGCAGCCTAACACCTAACACCCAAGAGTATCGGTTGAACAAGTTCTGAAAATATTACAACAGAGAAGCTAGGATGCAATAGCACAAAAACAAGCAAAAGCGAAGACTAAGAGCAAGCAACTGCAGAGATGAAAACATGAAATAACAAAAATTGAAATGTCGAGGCACACAGGATAACTACAGTCTTTGAATGTAATAATAATCCCTCAACAAAACAACACATCATTAAAAAAACGAACAAAAGAGCCTGGACAATTAACAAGACTACAACTCGGTAGCACAGTAACATACATAAATATAACCATTAGTGCGAAAACTGTTTCTTCCCTCTTTTTCTACTTCAGCTCTGAGCCATTAACTTGTTTCAATAACTAAAATCAATTAAAACCAACCAAAAAAGAGAAGACGGGGGGCTAATAAACTTTCTTTGCATACACGGTAAACCCCATGAAAAAAAAAAAGACAAAATAAATCCTTTCAAATAAATCATAGAAAGAATCGACCAAAACAAACGCAAAACAGACAGAGAACGAGGGAAATTCCGAGACTTAGTTCAAAGTACCTGGAATCAGAAACTCCAATAAATAAATAAGGATAGAAACGAACAAGTTGAATTAGCAAATATTATTACTAAGTACCCCAAATATGATGAATTTGATCGCATACGGTTAAATCGAAGTAAATTAAGGAAGAAGCAGATTGAAGTAGAAAATATAATAATTGGTCCTAAGCTTATCTGTTTGTTTTCTGTGAATTATGCAGGCAGGGAATAAAGAAGAAGAAAAGACAAATATTCCAATTCAATTTTCATCGTTCTAAATTCGCTGAATTGTGCTAAACGCGGAATCTTCAATCAAACTCAAAATTTTGTTTCCACAGAGTCGAGCAGAAGAAGAAAAGCATCAATTCACAGGCCGTCCTTTGAATACAATTCCAGATTTCAATGAAAGAAAAATGAAATGGAAAACGAAAAGGACACACAAATGATGATTCCGTAGCTTGTTGATGAATATGTGCAACGAAAATCAGATTGCGGAGAAGAATCTAACATGAATTGAGAATGAATATCGGAGATCTCGGAAGAGTGAGTTACCTAGTGCGTCGAGTGGATTGGATTCGAATTGATTTGATTTGGGGTTAGAGAAAGGAGTGGCTTAGGGTTTTGAAATCCGACGAGAGAGAGTGGACAGAGAAAGCCGACAGAAAACGGTGAAGAGAAAGAGAGAGTGAGAGATGAATGAAGAAGAAGAGGCGCGTGTTCATAGCGAGAGTACGCTACACCCAATTTTAATACTACACGAATTCTAGGGTTACGTTTCTCTTCTTTCTTTGTTTTCTTCTTTTTAAAATTATTTTTTTTTTCTGAGCCTTATTATCCAGCAATTGTTTTGCTTCTTCCAGAATTTGTGAACAGTTCTCTGCCTTACACCACATTTGAAATTTCAGTTTCTTGAACCTCTCATTAGTATTAAATTTGTACTTTGATTTAACATAAATCTGATTGAATTGGATTGGAATATCGTGTTTGTTTTAGTTTATTTGTAAAAATTAGGAGTGAGTCTCATTCTCTCTGAAAGAAAGAAAAATTATATTGGTCTATGATTTATGTTCAAATCATTTTTTTCGTATTTGTGTTAACAACTGGAAATACATATTTGACAAATTATTTTCTCAATCTCACTTTGCTAAACTTGTTCATCTCTCTCTTTATATCATATTGGTTTTCATAAAATAGATTTCTCACTTTTTGAAAAAACTATTAACAACTACACAGAAAAGAGTAATATAAACATTGAGTCAATTTCATCTTATTTTTTCCAGTTTTGTATGTAGGTTAATTATATGGTTTGATTGATTTTAGGTTTGGAATTGTTTTGTGTAGTACATACAAAAGATAACATAATCCATTGGGCTCAAAAAGCAATATCATCCATTATATTCAAACACGCAATCAATTTTAAGGTTTCTTGAACACAATTGATTATGTTCTACTAACTAATCTATTATGTATGCTTAATTTGTATTTTTCTTGTTAGTAGGAGGTATTGATGAATGTGACCTAAAATCTACATAATTATGCGGCTTTTGCATAAAGAATTGGTGTTATTTGTTTTGTATGTAGTATGATGTTATCTGTGTTGTTGTTGTTGAGCTTATTAAGTTTATTTTTATTAACTATTATTCTTATTTTAGTATGTGTTATTTGAAAGGTTAATAAATTTGTATGATTTAAGAAATTTGTGGATAATAATTATAGAATTTATTGTATTTATTAATTGGAATACTTTTTTCATTTATATATTAAATTGTACAACCACTTAAGGAAAATATTTGTTTAAAAATGTCTTTTTCAAACATGATCAATGGATAAAATTTATGTTGATATAAAAAAAAAGTGAATAACAATTTGTTAACCTTTCTAACAAATAATTAATATAATATGTTCAATAATAGTCACAAATGTGTATTCAAATTTTAATAATTATTAATATGTGTTTTACTTACTAATGACAGGTTTTATGATAGTTTTGTTTTTGTTTTGTATGGTATAAATAATAAAAGAATGGGGAAGTGAATAAGAATTTGTTATTAGTTCTAACAAATAATTAATATCATATGTTTAATAATTATCATAAATGTGTATTCAAATTTTAATAATTACTATCATGGGTTTTATTGTCTAATGACTATTTTTTGTTTTGTTTTGTATGGTATAAATAATAATGATATGTTTTGATTTAAAAAGAATCATCATCATCAAGGTGATAAGCAGGTGTATTGTTTATATTAAGTAGAACATAAATATTATTTGCATGTTGTTTATATTAAGTAGAACATAAATATTATTTGCATGAACATGAGATATTTACTAAATTATGATAAGTCTCTAGTACAGTGAAAGATAACATATTATTCATAATATAAGAACAATTCATTTTTATACATATAATAAATCATAGCATAAAAAAAAATCAAATTGTGTCATTTTTATTTATCAACATGAGACTCTTAGATGTCATTTTCGCTAAGTATGCAATGTCGTAATTGCATTAGATGGTGAATATATAAGTTAGAGATATGTAGAAAATCCAACCATAACTATATAATAATAACATAATTTATCCATATTTTAAAGTATATTATTTATATATTTATAGGATTATGCTACATTAATATTTAATCTTAAAAAGTCTAAGTTATATTTTGTGACATGAAGGGATTGTTTTAGAGTAATAGATTGAATACATGTATGGGTTAAGATGTGAATGACATATGCATATCATCTTATGAAAGAAAATATTAATTAACAAAAAAAATTCGTCACTTATGATTTTGACATGAAATTCACACGGGTCCTAATTGAGTGAGAAAGGATAATGTGAAAACTTTTGTATCTTTAAGGATGCACATATTTTAAAGTATATTCTTTCCAAGTTGATAGAATTACGCTACATCAATATTTCATCTTAAAAATTCCAAGTTGTATTTTGTGCTATGAAAGGATTGTTTTAGGGTAATATATTGAATACATGCATGAGTTAAGATGTCAATGACATATGCCCCTCATTTCATGGAAGAAAATATTAATCAACACAAAAGTTGTTTGTCACTTATGATTTTGACATGAAATTTACATGTGTCATAGTTGAGTGAGAAAGGATAATTTGAAGATTTTAGTATCTTGAACGATGCACATATTATGAATTGCCCACTTACAATAGTTGATAATTTAATGGTGAATCGATTTCTACATAAATATTATGGTTATGATTTTACATTTAATGGTTGATTGTTTGTGTAGAAAAATATTATATGGGATTAAACATTTCATGTTAAAGGTAAAATTATTACCCACATATTACAATATTATATATCATCTTAAAAAGTATTTGCAAAGCTTGCCACAAAACTCTTAATAATAACTTAACAATCATCATTTTTAGATTAAAAATGCCAACTTTCTATGTATATTGTAGATAACAATAAATTGTTGTTAACTAAGTCGATAAAAAAATTAATAAAAAAATATATAAATAAATTTGTAACACAAGTTTGTAAATATGATTATATACAAAGATAAACTTAAGATATAAGATATAAAGCTAAATGTGGGCAATTATCCATATAAAAAGATATTGTTATAACTCAAATAAATAGAAAATAATTAAAGTGTTATGTATTATTTTTCTTTATATGATCAGATATAATATATATATTCTATGTAATTATTTCTTAATATTTTAATTATCTAGATAATTTAGTTAATTTTTTTAATATTATTTTATTTATCAAGTATTTTTTTAATAAGTAAAAAGAACAAACAAAAAAAACATATGATTGATAGTAGATAAGGTTAGTATGAGAGTAAAAACTCATGTATATTCTAATAGTGAAAACTTGAAGACATTTTGAGTTGACAAATATTTAAAAAATATGGAAAATAATTATAAGTAATTTGTTCACAAGTTAAAATTAGTTTATATATACACATTAAAAAATAGAAAAATTATATAAAATAATTTTTATAAAAATTGGTTTTTGGGTACATCTCACAAAACTAATTGATAAGTTAATTGGAAGCCGATAAATTACTTAATAATCAATAGTTAGTTTATAGTTAATTGATAAGTTCCATGATGATAAATTAGGATGTTTATAAATTTTAACTTTTGATAGATAGACCTATAAACAAATAAACAGGTAGAAAAAAAAAAAGAGAATATATATAGAGGGTGATTGTGTTAAACCTACTTTCTAAATTTGTGTGGTCATGTATCATGTATATATAAATTAAGTTTTATATGATAATATAAAAGTAATTGAATAAATGATTTGATATATCATTTTTAAGATTTATTAAAACTATGTTATATGTTTACTACAATAAAATATATATTTTAAATGAAATTAGGGATAAAGAAGTATAAAAGGTGATTTTCCATATGGTATTTTGTAACTTTTGTTTTGTGAACAACTAAGAAGGTTATAGAAAAATCACAGTGAGTATCATGGGAAAGAAGCTATTTTTTCTTTAAAAAGTAGTTTTTTATTTAATTCCTTTAATATTTCGTAAACTCATAAAAATAAAAAATAAAGTTGTTTACTTTCTTTTAATGGTATTTTTTGTTAGTGTAAATATAGTTATGGATTTGAATTCAATTAGTGTTGATTGCTTCCATTGATAATTAGGTTTGATAGATTGTAGGTGAATGGCAACAAATTTGAAAAATATCTCTTTCATATTCACATTCAATGAACTAAGTGTTTACATTAGCATATATTTAAAACTTCAAATATTTTAAAATTAAAGGATCTTATTTGTTTGTCCTCTTGGTTTTAGAAGCTCTTGTAACTAACCTTGATACAAGAGCATTGTTTATAAGAAAGTAGAGAAGGTTAGTTATTTTCAAGCACTTCAACTATAACATGTATCATTTATAGGCTTATGGATGCTGAAAATCAATCAACTAACTTGAAAAAAATTATGTTGATTAAATAATAAACATTTCATGGTACCAATAACGAGGCAAGTAAAAACAAAAAAATAAAAGTAAAATAAAAATAAAATAAATAAGGTAAGGGAATGAAAATAACATACTATCTTGAAATTCACAATAAATGTTTTGTTCATTCATTGAACAAATTATCCAGTAAAAAATATAAAAACATCAAAATTTGAATACATTTAATCTTACAAAACAAAAACTTTATTTCATATTTCTTAAGAGTGTATAGCCTTTTACTCTTAAGATGAAAATATACATTTTGAAAACTTTCTAAAACATGAAAGATAAAACAAGAAATTAATATAATGAAATGAATTATCTTTTGAATAAAAATGACTCAGCATATGAGTTATATACGAAGTTGAGTTCATTTTATTTCATGAACTAAAATTTAACTATTAAGTAATTAAATTGATTTATATTTTTCTAATAATTTCATTTTGCAATATACTAGCTTATAGAACTATCAAGAGGGGACGTTTTTTCAATAGAATTTTTGTGAAAATATTTTAGAAATATTCGTTAGAGTATTCTTTGGACATTGTTGAAATATTATAGAAAAATATTTTTAAAAAAAATTATTTCGGACGAGTCTCAATTTTATTATATATATTTTTTTATGTTTATACTTTCTAATGTCCTATTTAACTTCTTTACTTTTTTTTTTTGTTCTTCTCTCTTGAGAATCTTCATTTTGTATTTTTCCTTTGTCTTCAAATGTTTGATGCCTTCTTGAGATCTTCACCATTAAGTCATTGTTGAAAAATTCAATAAAGAAAACCTCTTACATATGGAGATTTAGACTTAGCCATATAAAAACAACAACGGGGCAACATTAACAAAAGGAAAATCATTTGTATATTTTATTTTTAATAAAAATAAATTCATAAAGGGTTAATATGTTTTCAATTGACATAACATTAGTTTGAAGGAAGAAGGATAAATATCTTACTCAAGTTTTTAGCTATAGAGAATACATGTAACAAATAACAAGAAAAAAAGTGTGTTATATTCTTGTAAGGTGATAACGAATGCTCTCAAGTTTTTTTTTTTTTTTTTTTTATATGTTTTTTTTTTTTTTTTTTTGAATTTGTTGTTTTTTTTTTTTTTTTAATTTTTTTTTATTTTTAAAAAATTTATTTTTAATATTTTTTTTTTTTATTTTTTTATTTTATTTTTTGATAGTTTTGTTTTTTTTTTTTTTCTGTCAGGATACGATTGAGAACTTTTGGAACTTTTGG
>Ga0099824_1002689_pt1 | contig 26088 bp, 11 predicted proteins | sample SiratrowhiteBW_FD_76837 | JGI IMG/M metagenome (GOLD analysis project Ga0099824, IMG submission 76837) | Root nodule microbial communities of legume samples collected from California, USA - Siratro white BW | ecosystem: Host-associated > Plants > Roots > Nodule | place: USA: California...
TATATATATATATATATATATATATATATATATATATATATATATATATAATCATATATAAACATATTTTCAAATAGTGATAAATTGATTTTTTATGATTTAAATTTATTTTTCATTTATTCAAATCAGCGTATAATTTACCAAATACTTGTTAAATATATAAAAATTTATATAATAGAAACTTCTCTCATAAAATAAGTTAAACCAATTATCCTCATAAATTTTAAAACTATACTAATTAATCTAATGTTTAAAATAAAAAATTAAAAAAAAGAGACATGAGTGCAGTTTGAAAGAACCTTTCGTTGTATTTCGTTGTTTTTAAGTCAATAAATTTTATTTTTATTGATTTTATTTAAAACTAGTGGAAATATTACGTCCACACATTTACTATGATAAAATACAATAAATACAATTGCAATTTTTTATATGGCTATTATTATAATAAAAAAGTTACCAAAATATAAAAAATAAAGCTATAATTAAAGATTTGTAAAAATGTTTATCCTCTTTGTCTTATTTTTTAATTTTTTAAAACAAATATGCTAAATGAAATAAGAATTTAATTTCTATAATTACTTATAAAAATAGTTAAATTAATAATAGTTATTATTATTATTATTTATTTAAAATAGTAAGAAAATGTATTCACCTAAAAAACTAACTATTAATCGTTATGAATTTTAAATATAAATATAAATATTCATTAAATTTTAGAGAAGTTTTTTTTAAATAATTATAGTTTTAAAGTCAAATATTACTAAATGTACTTTGAATTATATTGGAGATTTATTTAGAAAACGATCTTAAAACATTTCATTGAAAAAAGAATAAAAATACATGCCATAATATTCTATATCTTTGTTTCTTAAATAGTGAAAAGGATGGAAATAAGTTAAAATATTTATTAGTTTAGTTTCATTTAATTTAAAATTTGGTCCAATCAACGAAAAATAATTTTAAACGAACTAATATTTCAACAACATTTTATTTAAAAAAGATTAGATATAATCTGTATCTTAAAAATTTAGCTAGTCACTTGAAATCAGTTCTATTTATTCAAAAATAGAAATTTTCAATTTTCTCATAATCAGCATTATAATTAATTTTGACAGTGGCTTAATTTTCGAAAAGGTCTGATATCTTGACACTAAAAAAAACTACACTTCCATAACAGCTTAATAAATTAATATTTTAATCATGACATATATTATTATATTATTATAATGGATGGCCAAATGAATGTTTTTACCTTTCATGGTTTCAAAGTATCTTTCTTTCGAAAACAAAAGGAAGGAAACTTTTGTACTTGGGATACTAGAATTGAACAGATGTTGGATTTATTGTGCTGCTCTTGCTGCAGATAATACACTGCTAATTGCTAGAAAAAGAAGTATCAACTACAGAAACATAAACAATATAAACAATTTCCGACCCTTCTTTACACATAGAAAACATTCAGTTAACTTTGATTTTGATTCCTTAACCACATCAAACATTCTTATATGTACATTAAACTCAGCCAGTGCAGAGTCCCCCAGCAGGTTCTCCCATGTCATCTTCACTAACATACGCAGACAGGTTCAGATACTTATCCTGCTCCACCCTATCCCTCCACCTCGCTCTACAAATCACACAACTCGCCGTTCTTCTTCCCCTTGTTCTCTTCCACCTCAACAAGCACTCTTCATGAATAGGGTTACGGCATGTTCCACATGCAACCAGGTTTTGCTCCTTCCCCATTTCCTCAAGGCAAACCGGGCACGTGGCACCCTCTTCCGTCTCTATCTTTGGCCTCGTTGACCCTCCACCAAAGAAGAGTTGGTGGAACCTCTGCCGGAGGCTGCCGCCTGCCACTGCCTCCGGCAAAGTGGGTGTGCCGAGGAGGCGTTGGAGCTGGCAGGGTCGAAGGGTCCTCCTCCTTAGACACACGTCATCAAGGGACACGCCCAAAACTCGAATGAAAACAAAGAGAATGTGCTTGCATGGGGTTGTACGATCAGGGCAGGTGCAGGAGGGCGTGGAGGAGAGGGTGACCGTGTACACGTTACCAGTGGCACCGAATATGAAGAAGGTGGAGCCGGCACGGTGGAGGAGGCGGAGACGGTGGCGGAGGGCACGGACTATTCGGTCGGAGATGGGTTGGCTGGGTTTGAACCTAGGGTGGTGGTGGTGGTGATGGGGATGATGGTTGTTGTTGTTGTTATTATGGTTAGAATGAGAGTTGTTGGAATTGGAGGCATGGGATTCCATAGTTAAGAATGAAATGGGGAAATTAAGGTTGTTGGTTAGTTGAATAAGGATTTAGGATAAGGAGAACATGTTGTTGGTTGAGGGTTATGTAGGAGGGGTGTGGCTGGGATTCGTTGTGTAATTTTGGGGGACACGTGAAGGAATAAGAATGGATGATGGGGCAGGGAATTTTGTAAGGTGTACAATTCCAAACCTTTACTTGCCAACTTCCCTTTTCTCCCTACAATGGTGGTAAACCATGCAGCACGCTTTAGCAATACACCCCAAGACCTGTAACTCATACGTACAATGCACACTTTCTTATTTACTTCGCCATATTCAATTTAACACTTATGAATGTATGAATGGTTTTGTAAATGAGGGCTTCAAATTTGAAATTTCTACTATGTTGACTTGCTATGAGGAGTTCTTATGCACTTTGGTTGAAGTATAAGAACAGATCCAGATACTTGCGCACTAATAAATAAACTCAACAGTAAAACGTTTAACATCTCATGATACAGTTTTTTTTTTTCATTCCTCTTCTCTCTTCCTAGTAGTTCCTAGACTCTTTTGTCGACATCCCTTCAATGTCACTGCAACGATGATGTCTTCCCTAATCCTAATTAACACGATAACCTAATAAAAATGACAGTGGGAGCATTATGATTTAGTACATATGTGATTCATAAATGGTTGAATTGATTCAAACAAATGATGAGCATATAGTTTTTGAATCATAAAAAAAAATACATTGTATTCTTCTGTATCTAAACATCAAATTAGTTTTAAAATATGCATTTTGTCGATCAGATACAATTCTTCAAGATTCGTGTGACGTAGATAATAATTCGAACTTGATAAAGGAAAAACCCTTAAAAATCAAGAATCTCGACTTCAGATACTATTATATAACTTAGAGAAGGTAGCTAGATTGCCAAGTTGTTAGAAATGCTTAACACTCTAGTGAAGGTGCTCTTGGAATTGACTGGACATAGTGACAAAGTGGGACCAAATTGTCTCTTCTACGCACTTGGTTTGAGTCAGACAATTTCCTTACATCCCCATTAAGATATTTTTTTTTTCTGTGAAAAAAATAATAATATATAAAGTCCAAGAGGAAAAGAAATTACAAAATATTTTCTAAAAAAATCCAACGGTGTCAGAAGTTTCTGATAGAAAAAGAGAAAATCATAGATAAGGGATATGTATGATAAAAAAGAAAAGGAGAGATAACAAGAAAATACGATCGAAAGATGATAGAAAAAAAAAAAAATGAATATATACTTAAAAGTAGCTTTTAAATATTACCAACAAATGGAAAGAGTTCTAATAATATATGTTTGAACACGTTATTTTTAACATTATATGCTATTAGTTAAAATTAATTAAAAAATAAATATATTAAGTGTGGCTTGTTAAATAGGAAATAATATTTAAAATATTTTATGAGTTTTAATAAATATCAGCCTATGATAAGGAATAATTTTTAAAAAGTGAACTGTTATAATTTTTTCAAGAGTTTAATAGATGGGTTTAAGTGCTTTAGATATATCTTGTTTTACCGTGGAAAAAAAGTTGAGGGGAAGATAAACTCCTCAGAACAGTGTATATAGTATTGGCCCATTGGAGTTGCACAACTCTCTGGTATGAAAGTACAGGTTTTATCACAATACATTATATTTTACCCTTTATTAATTTAAACTATTATTCAGTATACAATTTCTATTTATGTTATTGTATATAAAACAGGGTTATGTTATGCCCAAAAGTGCGTTTAGGCATATTACACTAACCAGGTCTAAGAAACTTGAAAAATATTGTAACACTGCCTATACACGACAGAATATATGGATATGTTTTCTAAAACAGATGACAGATATAAAGATATAAGGAGAGTCTTACTCTGAACATTGACATAAATAGTAGTAAAGTGTAAACTTATGCAGAAGCTAATAAATAACCCATTTTCAAGCAGATAAAAATTGCACATTATGATGTATATATCAAATATCAAGAATAGAGATAAAAAATGCTTGTAACAGAAGTAATAGAGGCAAAGATTTTCAATATGAGGGTTTAAACCTTGCTGTCTAAGAATCAGATGATTCAAGGCCCAAGTTGCTGACTATGCAAAAGTACTCACTGAGTTTGAGATTGTAAAATATATGTTGAAAGAAAAATATATATGAAGCAGACATGGAGCATATCACAGATCTTAAACAAAGAGTTGCCATGTTGCAAGGTCACAAATGCAAGTCTGCTGCTAGTGATCAAGATATTCAAATAAGCTAAGCAAACGGATCTTAAGTGTGAGGCAGAACAGTAGAGGACATCTAATTTGAGACTGCAGATGGACAATTTTGACTCTGCCCGAACCTTTAAAATGCTATTCTAAAAGGTAATAAGATGACCTATAAACAATCCACTGACTCAGTCATTTAAACATAAACACAAATAGATATAATTACACTTACACATCTAAAAGAGATCCAGGAGACCAAAAATCAAACCCTTTTTCCCCCAATCCCCAACTCTAGCCACATTATTTCTATATAACAATGCTTCAGCTTTGCTACCAAAAATTTCAACACTGCATAGTTTAAAAGAGATGAAGTAGACTAGTGAGTTTTTTTTTTTTTTTCCTTATCAGCTAACTTTCACACTTCTGTTGGGAAAGCTACTCTTAGCCTTAAATATAGTGGTAAATAAACACAAATAACATCCCCAAATGAATATTGACAAACAAAACAACAGAATGAGGACAACAAATAAGATCCAAGCAAACAATAAAAAGGAATAATTTGACCTGGCGAAACTAGAGATTGAGCCAACACGCAATAAAATATGTTTGTATTAGTTATTAGCACTTTTATAACCTTTTGCATATTTTGTCACACAAAATGGATGTGAAACCTAGTTGTATCTTGCAACATAACTTCTCAAGAGCTTTTGCTTCCACAATAATCAACAACAAACTACGAAAGTGAAGAAGTTTTGTAATAGGACGAACCTGACAAGCAATTCTCTCTTACCACAAGTCACATACTAAGTCAGAGCTGCGCAATTTGGTCACAGTGAAATTGGTTTTGTGCACATTACTAAAATACGAGAAAGCAAAAGAAGAAGATAAAGGAGTGACCCGAAGGAATGGAAAATGGAAGAGAAAATGAGAATTCAAGAAAAATGGAGATTACTCTCAATTTGTGCATAGGGATTAGGGTTACCGCCCCTGTTAATTTCAAACTCTGTTTGAATATATTTTTAAGAGAAAAGTGTTATCTATGAGAAAAAGCATATATGTTTCTAGCAACTATTTTTATTTTGATGGGTAATAATTTGATCATAAAATAAAAGAAATTGTGTATTTTCTTTAATTTATCAAAAATTTCAAATAAAAATAGATGAAAACATATTGAACTTCATTTTATATATTTGTAATTATATTGAAAAATTTTAAGTAAAAAATATTTAATTTCAAATCGAGAAAAAAAAAATGGATCATGAAATCAAATGGATAAAAAGTTATACCAAATTCTACAGCTAGCTTGTTTATAAATTCTAAAATTTTAGTTTTTTAAATTATATAAAAGTAAAATATTTTTTTTATCAATTGTATATGTAGTTTTGGCTAGTTTTTCTAACTATTTTAAATTTTTTAAAGTTTATTCATCTTAAATTTCAGATGAGCTGCAAAAATAATTAGTACAATACTGAAATAGAATTAGTATCATTTTGAGGTGCTGTGAGAGAATAGTATAGAGTATGCGAACTAAAATATTCCAATATCGGTTTAACTAAAAGTCACAAAATTAGCGATAAATAAGAAGTTCAGAAAAAAGTGCCATAAAAATTATAATTTTTGATAATAGAATAAGAGACTGATTTTTTTTCTACTTTCATCAAATGGGTAGTATACATGTAAGTAATGTAAATTAAGTTATAAGCAAGTGTTATCATCTAATTGAGAAAATTAAAGATAGAATATAAAAAGTAATTGGAAAACTACTTAATTATTATTTATAATAATTGTTTGATATTGATTATTTTATGATGTGCCTTTCTTAAAAGAAAAAATAATGTGGGATAAAAACATAATAGTATTAAAAAAATAGTATGATTTCTCAATACGTTATTATCTGCCTTATTAAAAGCATTATCAGAAAATCATTGAATAAAGACTTTTAAAAAAAAAAAATCTACTAAAATTTCACTACAACAAATTTGAAACACATGTGTCTTGAATCTTTTTAAACTTATATGCATTTTTTAAAAAAGATATATCTCGTTATATCTTTTATGATTATCGTTACAACTAAACAATATATACATCATATTTTCACATGTAATCAATTGAGACTCTTTTTTTTTCAGAAGACAAAGTAAGAGTATCTTATATATTTTGAATAAAATATCTCAAATTAATTTAAAAAACTTTAATAAAATGAACTCATGTAATATCCTTAAGATAATAAAATATGTTCTTTGTTCTGTTTCAAGGTCTTTTGTTGGGTGAAAAATTATCATTTGTTAAAAAGTGTAGTTAGACAGCAAGATATATTAGTACAAGATACATTAGCGTGCTCTCTATTATTAAGATATAATACTTTAGAGTTAAGAAGTTCTTTATCTTTATATCGAGGTCAAGATCTTTGTCTACATCTAAAGTACATTATAATAATTGAAACACATAATTCATATATGTTTAATCCATATATAACATAAACACCTTTCTTAAGTCTCTTAATAAAAAAAAATATTTTATAAATATAAAAACTGTATTCTCAAACAAAACTTCATCTTTTCAATATCTTCATTTCCAATTTTCTTTTTTAAATATTTGTCTTTGTAAATATTTTAAAAAATTTAATGGTGTTCATGTCATCTACAAATACAAAGTAGTGTTAAACTATCGCCACCTAATAATACTTATGACAAATTTATATAAATACAAAGATAAGCAATATTATGTGTATATATTTATTTTAACAGATACTCTTTGAAATTATTATATCACATATCTCCTAATTACTTTAATTCATAGAGATTTATTCAATTTCATTTTTAAAATTTATATTATTGAGTATACAAAAGGGTTGTGACAACATCTATTATATGTAATTTTGGACATTCTTTTACAACTACACAATTTTTAATAGATTTTAGTTTTTATATGTAAGATCCTCTATAACATGTAATAATATTTGAATATGCAAATAATGCTATCTTTAATTTGATCCATTTTATTTCGTTCTTGATACAATTAATTGAAATATATATATTTTTTGACAATCTTAGGTAATTGATTTCCTTATGAAACTAAAATATTAATTATATTAGAGGAATGATTTTTTTGGAGTTTCTAAATCCTTGATTGGATATTTTTTATAGTTTTTTTTTATCTTTTGAAACCAACATATCTATTACAATTCAAATATGTTTGAGACTTATAAATATTGTTGATATATGTGACTTAGTTATTTTCTATTTTTATCATAATACATATGATAATTGTTTGATCAATATTTGTAAATGAATTATGTTTTGAAATCTTAATTCACAATTCTTTTTGTAAAATGGTCAAAATAATATAATAACGACTCATTCCAACTAATATCATTTTCTAGTTCAATTTAATATCTTGTCTTTTAACTTATTTTTTTAAAGAAGCAAAATATGAGCATTTTCCTTTACCTTGTCTACATATTATTTGGAAGACAAACATTTATAATTAAGACAGTTTGGTCAATAAAACATTATTGTTGAAAAATTTTATAACTATTTTTTTTCATAATTATATAAATAACAGTTAAATATGCATGACATAATATTTTGAATAATAATTAATTATAATAATTGATAATTTATGTTTATATATATATACTATAAATGTTGATATTTTTTTAATAATTATATTAATAATAATTTATTTATATATCTTTATGTTATAATTAAATAAATAGTTAAAATCAAAATATTAAAATAATTAACAAAGTAAGGTAAATTAATTTAACATTTTATTAATATATATTTATATCATAGAAACAAATAATTAAAATAAAGAACGTCAAAATAACATATAAAATAAATTAATTAATATTTTATTTATATTTATGTTTTATATTATAACAAGGTATAAAAATATTAAATAAAATTAATTAATATAAATTTTTATATTCGGTAAATTAATTAATTTTAATATATTTGTATCACTGTACTTTTTATTTATTTATTATTTTTTAATAATTTATTATTTTAGTTTAAAATTCATTTTAACAATAATTTATATTTTTAAAAATTATTTTTAATATATATTTTTTAAAAAATTTATTTTACAAATATATATATATATAATTATTTTATTTTTATTAGTTAAATCAAGTTTATTCCTCTTTATTTTTATTTATTTCTTAATTCAAACAACTCAAATTTCAATTTTTATTTTTATTTATATATTTTCTTTTTCAGTCTTAACTAGTGCAAATAAATAATTACATATGATATAGAGTTTTGAGTTGGGGAGCTCTTTCCAATGAATATGAGCTTTCGACATATTCTCTTTAAACTAAGAGACAAATAAATCAAGCATGGAAGAGAAAGAAAAACAAACATAGTTATTTTTTAATTTTTATTTAAAGGAAAGTTAAAGAATATAATATACTTACTTCACATAAAACTTATTCATTACTTCATAAAAAGATTAGTGTCTAAATATTGAAATAATACTGATATATAGAAAAGGGGTTAACGATTAAGATAGAAATTTCAGATAGTATGAACTCACAAATAACAAAAAAGACGAAGAGAAAGGGTGCATCATCAATTGAACCAAAACTAAGAAAAAAATTAATCTTTATCACCCTTCAAATTATATAACTTTTAATCGATTAAAAAATAAAAATCTAAGGGGTTAAAAATACAAAAAAATATACACAGAACCATATTATTAAACCTTTTCTTCTTCCTTAAACAAAAAACTCAATCCTAAATTTCTCCACTGGCCAAAGCAGCCACCAGTAATTCTTCATCCTCTCAAAATCCGCTTAAACCCTTTGGGCTAAGACTAAGATAATTCCACTTTTCAGTTTCAGACATTTGAAATTTACCCATTCGTGTTCCTTCTTCCTTCACTGCAAAAGCTCCATGTTCCCTTCAATCCTAAATTCTAATCAACCCCAGGATAAGGTTAGTTCATATCTTTCTCCTCCCATATCTGTCTTCTTTTGCGTTTTTTTGTCCCAACAACTGAAAAAAACAGGTCTTTCCCTCTTTAACTATACCCGCATAGTTTTATTCGGGGAAGTTCATTTTTCAACCACGCACCTCTCCCCCAGGAAAGGGGTGGTCCAAAATTCCAATCTTTAAGTTACTTCTTTCTACCCTTTTCATATTGGGAACCATGCCAATTCTATTTTGTGAGTTTTGATACACTGTGTACCTTAAATATGCTATTTGTTTGCCTGAGTGTTGTGGGTGTTGTTTGTATAGCAACAACAAAAACAAAGAGGAGAATGGTTATCAGGAAGTTTCAAGGCAGAGAACTTCATTCCAGGTCTTGTTATAGGTTTTATTTTTGGGTTGTTGCTTGATTTATCAAAGCCCAGTAGAAATCACGTGTCCAGAAAACAATTGCCATCGACCAAGCTTCAAGAGAAACTCTCAGTCTCAAGCAATGGTGACCAAGAACTCAAAATGGTTTGCCATTTCATTTTTTTTTTCTTAACTTTTCTGGAAGTAATTCTGTATCTATGAATGTAATTAATGAATAATTAGATTAATTGAACTCCTCTTCTGTTTCAAAACAATTATGGGCAGGGTAAATAGATGTAACATGCATTCCTTTTCATTGTTAGAAACATCTACCATTGTATGTATAAAAAAACACTTCTGATTTCAAAAAATGCACTGTTCTTTGTCAGGTTCTGGTTGTTCGGCAAGACTTAAAGATGAAATCTGGAAAGATTGCATCCCAATGTGCTCGTAAGATATCAAACTATTGTTAACTTTTGAAGTGTTGTTATCTCAAATTTGTCAAGAATCTCTTTCCACCTATTACAAGTTTCCTTATTACTACCTTTTTCATCCTTTTTGTTTACTAGTTTCTGCCTTAACATTCACATTTTGTTGCAGATGCTGCCACTGGAATGTATGCTGAGTTAATGCAAAGGTAATTTTGTTCTGACAAGTGTCCATTTCAAAGCATTGGGGCATCTTCTAGCTTTCGAATTAGTGGCCCTCCTGAGTCCTGCCAATCCACCCACCAGCATGTTCTTCATGAAGAAACAAGACCACATTTAGGTTAATATAATGTTTAAAAGACCGTGTCATGTTGTTAAACCTTCAGGACTATTTTTGGGCTCTGCATGATGATTTTTATGGTTGTGACTTCACATAATCCAGCATTGGGATGACATGGTTGTCAGTTTTTTTAGATACATATCGTAAAGTTGGTTATACTCAGGGAAAAATTCCTTACCTTAAAGCAAATGAAAATAGGAACTTCACATGTTTAGTTCTAAAAGTTTTCATTTTGACAATGAAAATGATGGTTATTTCATTCCTGTGATTTTGCTATACTTCATAGCCATGTTATTATATATTAATAAATTCTACCAGCAAGTTTATTGATGTAATAAACTTGAGCACCGTGTACTTTTGCAGTGATCGGTCTCTACTTAGACAGTGGGAACAGTGTGGCCAGCCCAAAATAGTTGTGACTTGCAGGAATCAACAAGAGATGTAAGCATGTGATTTTAATCTGGATACTGTAAATTCACTTGTTCAGTAGAACAAGACCTACATTGCATTGATGACTTCTCTTTTGTTCAGGAATAAACTGAAGGAAGCAGCTGAGAGTATTGGCCTTCCTACATATGTTGTTGCTGACGCAGGAAGAACACAGGTAAATACTTCATATTTGGCTGAAAATAAAGTATAGTATCACCTTAAAAATCTAGCATAGACTTTACTTAGTAGTAATTGTTAATAGTAGGCAACATCCTCACATTGTGGCTTTTGATAGTATCATTGCTAACTCTTTTATATGTTCAGGTTTTAGCAGGATCAAAAACTGTTCTTGCTGTTGGACCAGGTAAGCTTCCTGTTGCTTGCATGTCATGTAAAACCAAAAACACGTGCTAGAAAATCCAAATGCTTTTCAAATTAATTGAACAATTGAACGTTACAAACTTGGATTTGATGCTGATGTTTTTCAAAGTTGCTACCTTTCTTCTTTGTTGACAGCTTTTGTAATGTGCTGCTTTCTGATGGAATGCCTTAATATGTTGCTGCATTTATTTTGTCAGGACCAAAATCATCTGTGGATGCAGTGACTGGTAGATTGCCCCTGCTTTGACAGCATTACTGAAGCATGTCCTGATATGATAAATACCTGAGCTTGTCGCCATTAGTTGAATGATCAGTGATCGTTACAGTGGCCTAAGCAACATGGCTATGGTATGGTTGTGTTCAATAGGTGTAATTCTTAATAGGAGCCCTTTCCCTAACAAATATTTTGTTTTTACTTTCTAATATTTTAACTTCTATGTTTTTAATTTTTTTTAATTATTAAATTTGTTTCAATAACACAAATTTTTTAGATTAAATAAAAAACATTTGAAAAGAAAAAGTTAAAATTATGTTTGTAACCCCTCTAAAACTAGTGCATTTTGATTTTGGTTCTTGTAAAAAAAGTTCTTAGCGTTAGTCCCTCTAAAATTGAAAATTACAATTTTTGATGACATTGATTAATTGTTTATGTATTTTAAAAAAATGTCAAGTGATCTTTATAAGTGGCTCATAGTAGCGTTATCATATTATATCACTTTGTCACACCTAAAATAAATTTTGTTTACCTATCTTAAAATGAATATTAAACAATAAAAATAGTGACTTAAAATTTTAAAAGATTAAAATACAAAGAAAAATGTTTTATAGAAATTAAAATCAAAATTCACGTAATTTATAAGGACTAAAATCAGTATTTCACAATTTAGAGGATAAAAAAATTATAAGGACCAACATCTAAACTCATTAATGTTATGATGATGACTGAAAGAATTATTTAAGTCTTAAGATTATTAGAACAAATGGGTAATTTATCATGAAAATAACACATTGAAATAAGAAAAAACCTCTAATATTTGTTGGATACAAAAATAAAAGGGAGGGAAATTCAGTCCTTTAATTTTCATATTTTTTTCTAAATTTGTGAATCAATTCAAAGATTTTGTAAAATAATGTGCAGATTGTTTACAAAACATAATATCGTATAATTCATTTTAATTTAAATTGAGCTTAAAACAAAATAATTTACAATTAGAAGTTCTACTTAAAAAATATAAGTTTATAATAAACATAGTTTTAATATTTGACTTCGTTGCACACGTTTCGTTTTCTATTGTGTGATTCAAAATGAGGAAAAGAAAGGAGAGCTTTTAATTAGAAATATAAAGTAAACCTTGACACAGTCAAGTTTATGCATTGATAATTTTTCTACTTAGAGTAGACTAATTTAATCGGGAACCAAAATTATTTGTTTAATTTTGAGTACAAGCCTAATGGCTAAATCCAAATAATCAAGAATTGAAAAAAATATAATTTATAAGAATTTGTTTGGATAAAATTTCTTACAAACATTTACAAGACAATAAGTAAAATTTATTTCATAAATTACAATTAAATTATGTATAAATAATTTATAGATTTTCTTAAAAAAATATTTAAATTCTCTATGGAGTAATTTCAACTAATAAAAACATAATTATTTTGCTTAAAAGTTTTCTTTCAAGACCAAATATTTGAATCTGTCTCATTTTCAAAATCTGTTGAACTTAAACTTAGTCCCAGACAAATTTATTAAATAAATGAAAGTAAAAGAAAAAAAATAATAATCAGGTCAATGATCCTGTTAACATTGTGGTAGCTAACTTTAAATCAGCTTAAGTTAAACTAAAATTAAATTAAATTAACCTATTTTTGATGAAAAAGTTAAATTAACCCAGTATATACATCTTAACAGGTTAATCGGATTAAACTTGACATTGACAATCATGACGGAAACAAAAGAAGTAATATTTTATGTTTTGTAAGCAAGTCAGAAAAAAAATTAAAGTAACCTTTTTAAAGTAATTTTTTTGGATTACTATATTATTGGTACCTCATTAATTTTATTAATGATTAATATTAATAAAAAATTAATTAATTTTTCATCTCTCGCTTCTAAACTCCCTCAATTTTTTTTTTCTTTTTCATTAAAAAGTAAAAGAAAGGAGGAAGGAAAAAGGAAAAAAGAAGAAGAAGAATAGTGAAAAGGACAAAACCCTCAGCAAAACCCTTCTCCGAACTGTGAATCGTGAAAGCCCTAACTCTGAAATTTGGCGGGCGGCTGCAATGGCTTCTCGTTATAGATCTGTTTCGCAACCAGCATTCTCCATTATCAAATCCACCATCACCAAACCAGCTTCCAAGCCCTCGCCCTCAGCTTTTCTCCTCAAAACTCGTTCTCCCGTTACGGCCAGGCAAGTCCGTTTCACCTGTCAAGTGATCCCTTTTCTTTGACCCAATTGGATTTTATGTTATGTTGCGTTTTTTATTTCAGGTGGGTGGGTGGGGAGCTTGCTTGCTTGCAGTCGCTGCTTCCGCTGCACTCGGCGGTGTCATCGGCGCGCCTCACTTCTTGTCTAGGCATAGATTCGAGTAGGTCGAGGTCGTTGTCCCAGGGTATGCTCTGCAGTGCCAACCCCGGCGTTTGATTTCTCCAATTCTTTTTTACCCCTTTCTTCTCTGTAAGCTTCATTGGTACTTCTCCTCTTTTCTTTATGCCATCTTCCCTATCAAACTAAGGCATAATGAGTTTTTCTCAAACTAACCGCATTCTCATGTCGTGGAGTTCCACATCCCTATCTATTATGCATCGTGGAGTCTCAATGCTTGTTTCATTCTGTTCATGATTAGGCAACTTGCAGTGTCTATATTTTAGCAAAACAAAGAAGTTTCTATCAAGTTGTTTTTAACCAATACAAGATTGCAGTTTTGCTTTGAGAGTGGCCTGTGAGCTGTTGTTAATCATAGTGTCATTGTAAACAACTGATAATCAGAGGAGAATAAAAAACTAAAAAAAAAAACTGACGTGCTCTTGTGTCAGAGGCTCCTCGCTATGAGAAGGAATGGGGGGTGCCATTGTACGCAGCCTTAACCTTGCATATGCAGGGTCATTAACCTATATAAGATTGTAGTTATGCTTAGGGAGTAGCCTCAAAACTATTGTATCAATGTTCGTTGTGAAAAGCTGATAGGAGAATAACTAAAGTGAAGTTTAGCGGCATGTAAAATATTAGGAGCAGTGAAATTTATATTTGGAGGAGAATATCAGCACTTTACATTGTGATAGTTCATTCTATGTCCATTGTTTCCTTTTAAGTTCGTAATTTTTTGTGATTTTCTTTTATTATTTTCTCACTGATTTACACTGTGTAGCTGTTGGATTGCAGTAAAATTGTAGCTCTAAGGCTGTGTATGAATTGGAGTTTACAAACTTTATTTTAAATGAACATTCTTTTCTAAACTTGATTTTGGTTAAAATGCGGGATTGGGTGAATGGATTTATGTGAGTTTGATTGAACTCACATAACTGATTTTGAAGTGAAGTGATTTATGTTTGGCTGTTTTTATTCTAAAAGCTAGTTTGTAGTAGTAAAACTCTGAATTTTTTTATCCAATGCAAAAGCTGTCTAAAGTTACTTCAACTCAATTAATGTTGGACCCACAACAACTTGAAGTCAGACTAAACATATGAACATTTATCTAAAATTACATTAGTTGTTATTTCTTCATGATTTTGGATGATTCAATGTGAATCCAAATATGCACTATATTTGGAAACATTTATTTGGAAAATGACTTTTGCATGACGAAAGTTGTGTGGGTTGTGTTAATAAAAAATCACTTTGAGATCTATAATTGCTATAAAGGATATGATTTTTGTTTTATATTATTGAAACAGTAAGATAATATTAAGTTAAGAGGAAATATTTTATCAATACACTGAAGCAAGATTTTACTCAGTGCAAAAGCAGCAAAACGTTGCTTTCAGGTTGAGGGCTCAAAAGACTCGAGAAGTTTGGGTTCTGAACTTGTCAAATGATCTTTACATCTTTTAAATGCAAAACATATCCTACAACCTGATCCGTGGCCTCTCCAACACAAACAAACACTCCGTAAGTTGTTTGTGCTTGTTGAGTGTCACTTTCAAAGGCCATGCATATGAACCAGGAAAGCCTTGATTTATCCATTGCAAAGTGCACACATGCTCACCACCAACTTGCCATTCCAAAGCCCCTAAGTGTTTCTCTTGAATTTGACTAAAGAACCGATTACTTAGGTTGCATAATTTAGAATATGATCTGTACCTAAATGATATCAGGGTATGTACAATAGACCACATTTGAAGCAATAAAATATTTTTTGTTAAACCAAGATCTGAGCTTTGATTCTTATTATTGCATTTAATTTTTCCTATCTAGAAAGTCATTAAGTATACATCATGGATTATCCATATTCTTGTCTAGAACTTCTGTAGGGGTAGCACTTGTGATAGTGAAGATTCACCTTTCTGCCGTTCTGAAGACATCTTATGTATTTCATTTTTTATACTGCACACTAAATAAAGAACTACTCAGTATAGTTATAAACCTTGGGAAGGAAAACACTGAAAATGCTATAGTGGGGCTGCTACATTGAGATTAGATTCGGTACTGAATTGTATGAACTAAAAAGTTTATATTATACATGTTAGTTTATAAATGTTCAAAAATTTAAACCCAAATTAGAGAATTAAAAAATGGTAAAATAGAAGAAGACACGTAGAGAAAGATGAAACTTGAATGACCTTGTTTCAGAATGTAGAATATACTACGACAAAAGGCTATCAAATTAAAGAGGATAAAGGGGCACAACAGTAAATGAGGGCCGAGAGAACATAGGACAGACCAGAACACAAGGCCACTTACTAAAATTCTGATTTCCAGAAGGGTGAGGGGAGATTGTTGTGACTCTCCCAACCTCCAAATGACTTGTGAGCCACTCTATTTAGTACATGTTAGTTAACGGTCTTAGTTAATTGTTAGATTCAGTTAGTTTTTTTTGTTATTGGGAGGCTGGATAATACGAAATAAGGCATACTGTTGGTTAAATGGTACGGAGGATCGAGAGAAGGGGTATCCTATCCTTTCAATTGAGAAGAGTTAGGTTCTTTGGACATTGGAAAGTGCAGACCCCCAAAGCTCTGTGAGCTTGATCATACTATGGTCAGGGGACTTTTCCCATTTTCTCTATAATTCTGATACAGTTTCTGTCATACACAATCATACTTTTCCTAAGCGTTCTCAAAATAAACAACTTAGATGACATCAATGCTATGCTTGTAATTCATTGGTTTCATCCATGTGAAAAATAGCATTTGGAAACCCATTCAAAATGTAAGAAAAGACACTTGAAATGTAGAAGCTTGACTATTAGAATCTTAGTAAATGTGTAAAACCACATCTGGGATGTGAACCAAATAATTCATCTTTAATTCTTTTCAATTTTCTTATAAAACCAAAGGATGGAACACTTAAGTGTACATATTCCAGCTCAATTCCTGTCTGCCTGCTGCTAGCTTGTACGTTTATTACCTTTAGGCTTCAGCCATTTTACATATCCATAGCCATTTTTTGTCGAACTGCGTCACTTTGTAGTTTTGCTCTGGTACTGTTGGTGTTAAACGTCACTTGCTGTGCTTGCTTAGTTATTCTATTGTGTAGAAGAGACTTCCTGTTGTAAGCCTGTGCTTATGTAATTTTTATCTTTTTGAAATTTTCTCAGAAATGGGTCTGAGCACGCCGCGATAAGAGATTTTGAAGACCATTGATGGGCAGATTAGAGACATTTTTTGCTTTGCTGGGATGCTCTACTTGTTAATTATTTTCAAGTTATTTTGACAGTTCACTGTAACGGGTTTATAGTTGGGAGAATCCTTTGATCTTCTTGTGTCTTTTGCAATGGTTCCCATAAAATGTTTGATCGTTCCAGTATTAATTGTTTTACAGATCAACCTATGCCAAGCTGAATAAAAAACAAAAAGTTGCTGTTTCACCTGGTTATCATTTCTGGTCATGCATGTTCCTGAACTTGTTAGCAATAGTATTAGAATCAGTGCATATGCTTGTGTCATCTGTAAGTGTAGTTGGAGGTTGATTTATTCAGGTAAAAGGTGTAGGTATGTGAGAACCGACTTTTGAGTAGTGGGAGGGTATCTGGTGGAGTTACGAAATTATGTTGGGGACATGATGTGCAGGTAAATAAAGTGAAGTGTAGACAAACAATGACATGTCTCCATCTTCTCTGAAAACAGCCTTGACGAAAGAGACTATGTCTCCGCCATAACCATACACGACCATGTGAGACCCTCACTCCTTCGTACCTCGTAGCCTCTACTACTTTATTTATCCAAAATGCCTAATAATACACGCAACTGTTGTCACTTTGCTAATTACTATGTAGACCAATTGGTGGTTGTTTCAACATAATTAGTGGTATCAAGATTGAGTTTTTGATATGTAACTAAAAGTAAAGTAGAATTCAGTGAGCATTTAACTCTTAATAAACTTTAGTTAATGATGATTTATTTAAATAAGTGTTTTAACATTTTAGTTTATTCCAACAAGTTCAAATTCTTATTAATGAATAAATGTTGAATCAATTTTTTAATAAGGACACCCTAAGCAAGCATATAAAAAATAGTTTTTTATCCTCCTAACGTGTCTTCTGATATTCTTGTTTATTTAATGCATGTTAGATGATAAATTTATTTATACTGTTCTTACAATGTGGAGGGTGTTGTGGTTATCATGAAAGGGAGCATAGAATAAACTATTCATGAACATGGCAAATACTACCCCATGCTCATGCAGTTGAACAGTATTAGTTTTTGTTGGAAGACCTGCAAATTTAAATGCCACCATGGATATGTCATGGCATGTTGCTAGCCATGATCTTAATATTCTAAATAGTAAATATGAAGGGTTGTTTTGTCCATTTCATCAGTGGAATTGGAATGGCTTCAAGCAACTTCTTGTTGTTTCTGCATGAAGCTTGGTCAAAGATGTGTGTGGCTTAGCTAAGGAGGCAACGATATCTAACCTTACTTTCTTTATTTAGAAAATATGGCCTTCTCCTTTATTTATATTATCACTTTAAAAAACGGTCATTTTTTATCTTCTCAATCTTACTAATCATGTATTCAGATTACACGTCTGTCACTATGCCTAATTTGGTTTATACCATATTTCATATTTTTATTTAAGCATTTTTTTAGATAAATGGGTCACGTTAAAATTGGGCGGCTCGATATTTGAATGAAAAATATAAATTTTGAATGATGTATATAATCAAGTCATAAACTTGCAAAAGTAAGAAATCAAAAGGGAAAAAAATAAATTTAAAATAGCCAAGAGGATAATTGATTAATATGTTTGAGAGTTTTTTTTTATTAGTTACAAGACATAGAATATTAAGAATGTTAAATGAAGAAAAATTATAGTGAAAAATTGTAACATCAATGGAGATTTTCATTACATTATAGTGAAGTTATAGAATGTAGGAAGAAAAACCCTGCTTTCATTAGTTCGGGCTTTTGCGGAAGGTGAGGTCCAGGTACATGAAAGTTTTTTGACCCATTAAAATAAAAAAAGCCCACACATACACACCTAAATCCTAAAATATTGTAGGGCAAAAAGGTTCAGTGGCTATATTTTATTGATTTCTTCAGTTAACTACTGACTTAGTTTTTCATGAAAATGCCTTGTCAAAGAATCTTTATCTGACTTGCATTATTTTAATTGTACTATTAATTAATTACATAAGGCTATCTAATTCATAAATTTATTCTCACTCATCCAGAAGAACCTAGCTAGGCCAGTTATTGCAATTTCTCTTTTCCTCAATTTTAAAATGTTTCATGAGAAATGGTGTTCAGAGTGCATGAGGAAGAAAAAAATATTCCCAATTCAATCAGTGCACAGGGACAATGGAAAACAAGATACGTGATGGCCTTAAATAAATGCATGAAGGTAGTGTGAGTAAAGAGAATAAGTCTTGTGAGTACGTATGTGCCATACATCTATACGTACAGTACTCCGTATACGTACAGTACTATGTATTAGTACAGCACTCATTGGTATAGTGAGTGGAAGAGTGTCATGTGACCACCGCAATCTTAGCTTCCTCTCAGTCTAATAATGCATTGCTTATTAATTTAATATAGTTTGAGCATTTGTTTATAAATAAGATTGGGGTAAATTAAATAACCCTCTCCCCTTTTCTTTTTTGCTTTATTCTCTGCATATTCTTTTGAGACTTTTTATAATATATTGACTGAACAAAACACGCAACCTACAATTTCAAGCAAAAGAAAAAGGAACAAAAGAGAGAAGATTCATATTTAGCGATTCAAATGAGTAATTTAATAACATAATATATAATACAATTAACACTGATGGGAAGACGTTGTATGATAAAGTAATGATATATTATAGCATAAAATATAGTCCTCTGGATTTGTGTTGTCTGAGGTCGTACATACACTCCCACAATAATATAAAATGTATTCATGAAAATTCTTTTTCTCGATTGCATTACTTACCCAATCACCTACTTAGTTCAAAATACATGGATCACATGGGAGTGATGGAGGTGGAGAAATGGCTGTGAAGTTTCCCTTTTCCATCTTCTGTCACATGCATTGTGAAATGGGTTGAGAGAGTCATAAATGGTATACCTTCTTAACAATACTTAGTAATGATTAATAACAAAAACAAATAACAAATCCCGAAATAGATCAAACCCTAAAAATTGATGTAAATATTTTAAATGCATCTTAAAAAATAAGTAAAACAAAATTGAAAGATAAAAATTTTATTTATAAAGTTGTGTTTCTTCAACATCACATAAAAAAAAAAGAGAGAATAAGAGTTACTAAATACTTTTAATTGAATATCTTTGACTGCAAAAAAAATTTCTTGTACAATGTTAAATTTAATGTATTGAAAAATATATTGAACAACTTAATGATAATGAATCATAGACTTCTTGATATTGATTAAGAAAATACACGACAAAAGTAATATATGAGAAAGTATTGGTTGAGTAAAGAAGTCTTGAAATAAATTTACAATAAGAGTTAACATCATGAAGAGAAGATTTATATTGAAAGTCATATCACACATCAAAAGAGTATAAGAAGGCTTGTTGTTAAGCATTCCAGATTCATAGAAGATGTCAAGTGCATATTTGCATTACCAAACATATATCCCTTTGGTAGATCTAACAACTTCCAAATGAAGAAAAATACTTGACTTAACCTAAGTTTTTAATTTTGAATTTAAAATCTAGAGATATTTTGATGTCTTTATTACCATCCATGAAATTTTCAGCAAGAATGATATCATCTACACAAACAAGAAGAACAGTAAAAGTATGTGCAGTCTTTTTTTTATAAAGAATATTCTAAACTAAATTGAATGAATCTAATAGAACTAAGAAATGAGGATAATTTAGCAAATCACTATCTGCTACCTATTTTAAACCATACAAAGACTTAATTAACCTACAAACTTGATTTTGTTTAGGAGTTAATGGCTATAAGTCTCATATATCCACATGTATGAGATAAAAAATTCACAATATTAATATTACTAAACTTAAAAGACAATTTATGATGTTTGGCTGAATGATATATATCACACAGATTTTTCAAAATTAAAACAAACATAAGGAAAACTTATGCAAATTAGTTCTACAATATAATTTGAAGGATGGCCTAATTTAGAATGTCATATATCAATATCAATATTTTTATAGTTTAAAACAATGTTATTTATTAGATATTTATCTTCAATCAAGCAAACATAACCATGAACACAATATAATCCTTTATACATTTAAGCTAGACTTATCATCTTGGATATAAAACTGTCCTGTATATCTCACAAATTAGGAAGTGGTTCCATTAACAAAACTTGGGTCTTCATAGTGTATATCTCCCTAAAACCTTTTAAGAACCAAATCATATATTCTGAGTCTCTATATCCGACAAATACCCGTGACATATTACAACTATAGGTAATGTCACAAGTGCATTTTGGTATAGGTTTCAAGGACTCCAATTCTTCCCAAAGGATTTTTAAATTTTTATAAAACTTGGTAACATTCTTTGAAGCAAATTGAAATTGCGAAAATGATTACTTTTTGAGGATCGATTCTTTAAATCGTCCTGGAGATTCTTGACCAAATCTATACACACCACATTTTTCGTGATATGAGTTGATAGAAATTGTGATTTATCTATGAAAAAATCATGAAATTGCACCTCTTCCAAGTTTCAAACATACGAAATTGTCAAACATACCAATATTATTATATATAAACTTTAATTTATTCTTTAACAAAAGATATTTTTTTCATATTACAACTCCAAAAATGATAATTTTATTTATTCAGATGAGAAGTCATAAGACCAACTCAAGAATTTCTACTGAGATGTAAATAATATATACTCGGATGACGGATATAATAGTCTATGTCAAAATCTTCATAGTTGAAGAATCCATAAAGAAAGAAGAAGAAAAAAAAACCAAGAAAACAAGAAAAAAGCAAGAAGAATACAACCAATAAACAAATAAGAGGAAGACTTTTCAACTTGCTCTTATATCATAAAACAATTGATATACCTTCTTAACAATAAACTATGTTTATTCAACATCACATTCAAAAGCAAAGAGAATAAAAATAAAAATAAAAAAAATAAAATAAAAGAGAACGACCTAAGAACATTCTGATAAATAATCCATAAAGCAAGAACAATTTTTTTCACGGGCAAGAAAATTCAACCTATTATACTTAAGCACTCAACTTTGAATAACAAAGCAAGTTTACTCTTACATTTATTTACTTACTCTCTTAATAATAATAATAATAATAATAATAATAATAATAATATCCTCGTATTTACTCTCAGTGGATATTGAACTTGCAGCGGAAATCAAAGTGTGATACAATGAAATATCTCATGTCTGTTTAGTGTTTCACAGAGGGACCCTCTTTTCACTTCTTCCCATGTTAATTCTCTCTATATTTGTTTTTCTATCATCTTATACAGATGTTCTTCTTGTTTAATCCACTACCTCTCTTCTCTAATATGTTTTAGTTTACAGATTAAAGTTATTAAAAAATAAGTAAAACATAATTAAAACTTTTTTTATTTTAAAATTATAAATACAATGCATTTCCAAATAATTAATATTTTTAAAACGTCTTACAAATTCAGATTTATTATAATATGCATTACCTTTGCATCTATTATAATTTTAGAAAATTGTTAATGTAACTAACAGTGAACTGATTTGGTCCATCAATTCACTAAAATCAGTCTATAAAGAGAATTTTGGATATATAGTTTGAATAATGTTTTCATATTTTGATTAAATTTATTATTGCTATATATTCCCAAAAAAAAAATATTTAGTTAAGCATTCTTAGTCTCAAGTACATTATATCTGCTTTAAGTCCATGGGTGATAAAGATAAGGTTGGAAATACTTATAAAAACACTTAACACTCACGTCTGTAAATATGATACCAATAGAGTGACTTATATTGCAAAAAAAAAAAAAAGTCTACTTAATATTTTATTTTAAAAATACTTTGTTTACAACGCCTTAATGAATGTGATTGAACCAAATTGTATATGAGCATTAGTCATAGAAAAATTCTAATAGAAAATGGACAAATTGTTGAATATTCTCAAACCTTATAGTTTAGGAGTAGTGCACATTAATATTAACTGAGGATTCTTAGTTTGGTGGATGATCATTTTGATCATGTTTTCAATGGAGTTTTGTACTTTAGAATGATCCTTGAGTCTAAAAAGGACTATTAGGATTGCAACTTATTTGGTTCAGACCCTAAATATTGGAAAAAAGCATTTAATCATTCTCACTTGACAAATTATATATATAACAATAGAAAAAATTATAAAACTACGTGTTTTAAAGAAGACAAAGAGAAAATAAAATATAAGAAATTAAAAGAACATTACACATAATATAATATATATATTATATATATGAAGAAATACAGTGTTTCTGTAAATATATATAAAAACAAGTAAAATATACATGAATTCCAATGCTAACAGCAATTAGTATGATATGATGATAGGTATAGTGATGGGATTCAAGTTACAATGCACACACATTAAGTTTCTAATATTAAAAGAAAAGAAAAAGATAAAGATAAAAGTAATTTCCTGCAACAACAATTTTACTGAAGATTTATTTGAAGGAAGACAACGAAAAACAAAATAAGAGAAAGGAGCATTTACCAAAAACTGAAAATTTTATGCTGACTACTCAGGAACATGACTGGTACCTAGATTTGCCACCAATAATGCCCTGACATGAATGGATGCGGGATCAATGCATATGCATGCAATTTTATCACTCACCCATATATTACTAAAATGTCACATCTTCTTTTTCATTGTTTTCTATCAATTTTTTTTTTCTATTGAATCTTCTACGTCATTCCAATGCTTATCCTCTATCACATGAAATATACAGCACACAAACAATATACAAATTATTTTTTTTCTCACATTCCGAAATTGGGAGGTTTCCAAAGGTACAGTGGTAGTTCAAGTCCTTAATTGCTTGGACATAGTTAACAGTGTGCCGGAAAATTGAGTTAGAATTCGTTGAGGTGGTCCATACAAAAAGCAACTGTTATTACCTACTAGTACTTTTATTAAACACTTCAATTAGTTTTGTTGAAGTATTAGTCTTATTTACTGAAACCGTACAAACTGTGTTTTAGAATCAAATCTAACTAAAAATAGACGTAAGTATTAAGTTATAGTTATATATATAAAATGTTTTACCTATAACATAATTTAGATAGAGAAAAATATGAATTGGGAAAATGTTGAGTTTGCAGAGTTTTCAAGTCTGTCAAAATGACTTGAAGAAACATGAGAGCAGTCTACATATAGCATAAAGTGAAAAATTTGAAGTTACAGAGAAAGAAATAAAATAAATTCCTAGAAAAATTAGGTAGGAAATTAAGGAAAAGAACTGTAGGTAGCTACAAAATACCCGAAGCTCCACCGGAAGGTTCCTAGTCTAGGAGGAGATTAGATGAGGTGTGTGAAGTAGGGACCCATTGCTGATGGATCAAGTAATCCTCACCGTTGGATGATGGAACATCGAACATCATGTTCTGCTGATGCTGCAGGTGCAGCAACTGCTCCTGCTGGACCCTCACCATTTCCTTCTGCCGCCGCAGCTCCAACACTTTCCGGTGCGAGTTCGAGTGCTTTGTCAGCACAAAAGTTGGGCTTGCGGCGGGCCTGTACTCGGGCACCAGCCTCCCGGACTTGTACCTCACGCCGCATGCATTGCAGAGTGTTTTTGGGCCCATGGGCCCGGTCCGCCACTGCGGCGTTTTGTCCGTTGCGCAATGCAGACACTTCCGACCCTCGCTGCAGCCCTCGCTCACATCCCTCCTCCGCGGCGCCACCTTCTTACCGGACTCCGAATGAAAAGACTCCGACACGGTGTTCGGAGAGAGCACAACGAGCCGCGATGTCCAATTGCATGGGGGCCCACGAGTCCGCTTACTCCTCGCCTTGCCCGGAACCGATACTTGCGGGTTGAATAAACCCGGGTTCGGCTCACGCGTTTCCGATGTGGCATCCTTTTGCACTCCGGCGCCGGATATCAGCTGCAGCTTCTGTAAGTCCTCGCTCGAAAAGGATTCCTCAGCGAATTTCGACAGCCATTCCAATTCAGCAAGATCATCGTACTGTCAACACATAATTCATCTTTCTTATTATCTCCGAAAAAATTATAATGTTATTGAAAGAAAATGAAATGGGACATTAACAACAGGATGTAATAAGGACAAATTGGACGTGGCATGAGAATTGAGAGAAAGAAAGAATTAAATTTATTAAAATTAGAGTTTTGGGGTGGTGGAGAGAGTGTAGAGTCACACATAAGCAGCAATTGGGTTTGTTAAGATAACACATGTATAGAGTTTGGAGAGACGTGTGTACCGGGACAGAGAGGTCACCGGAGAAATGGGCATCGGTGGGAGGGAAATTGGAGTTGGTGGTGGTGGTGCCGAGGGTGGTTAGGGTGGGGGAGTGGTCGGTGGGGAGAGAGTCGAAGGTGGTGTCGGTGAGGGGAGGGTCGTCGTTGTTGGAGAAGTCGAAGAAGTCTTCAACGAGGAAGTGGTCAGTGGCGGAGGCGTTGGCGGTGGAGGGAGCGATGTTGTCGGAGGGGAATTGAGGGTAGAAGGTGTTCTGGAAGAACTCTTGAGCTTCCATGGCTTTGTGGTTGTTGTGGAGGGAGGGTTGAAGGAAAATTATGGAGAGGGTGAAGTGAGAAAGTATAGGGAGTTCAAGACACAAAGTGTGACAAAGTTGTGGTTTTGAGTGGTGAGAGAGAAAAGCAGAAGAGGGTTTATTTGCGTTTAAAGGGGACAAACGGACACCTATATGGGACTCCTCTTTTTTTAATTATTTTTTATTTTTTCTCTCTTTTGCCAAGGTAAAAAAAAAAAAAAAAATTTTTTATATAAAAAAAAAAAAAAATAAAAAAAAAAAAAATAAAAATTTTTAATTTTTTTAATTTTTTGTTTTAATATATTTTTTTTTTTTTTTTTGCGTTACTTTAATATAACAGTACAAAATAATAATAATAATAATAATAAGGATATACATACTTGTGTATCATTGTTTTAAATTTAAAATGTTACA
>Ga0099824_1002693_pt1 | contig 26069 bp, 12 predicted proteins | sample SiratrowhiteBW_FD_76837 | JGI IMG/M metagenome (GOLD analysis project Ga0099824, IMG submission 76837) | Root nodule microbial communities of legume samples collected from California, USA - Siratro white BW | ecosystem: Host-associated > Plants > Roots > Nodule | place: USA: California...
AATTTTTAAAAAATAAAAAAAAAAAAAAAAAAAAAAAAAAAAAAAAAAAAAAAGAGATTACGAGACAAAGGATATTTGTGAATATGTGGGGCTTCTTAACCCAAAAAAAATCTTCAACCAATTTACAGCGTAACTATAAATCAAATTAAAAAATATAAAAATAGCAAAAGGCATCTTCTTTGAAAAAGGTCGTGTAGTAACCTTTATAGAAAAAAAGTATATATTTTGATGAATAAGGAAAAAAACTTGCAATTATTCTTCATAAATAAGTTTGCCATATTTGTTGAAGTGATGAACGAAGAATTTCGTTTCTTTGAATAGAAATTGAGACTTAAATTTTATGTACAAAAATATAAGTATTATAAAAGGTTTATTCCTTGAAATTATTCGACTTCAATGTAATTTTCTGAAAAAAAATTGTCGTACACGTAAACGGTCAAGTCAATTAGTGAACTGAAAAAGGTATTGTAGTGACCACGGTATTTTGGAAAGATTCTTAACTTATCACATAACGGGATAATACTCCTAAAATGTTTGATTTAATAGAAGCTGAATGTAGAATCGTGGAATCACTTTTGCATAAGCTTTTTGATGTGAAAAGTACTGAGAAACACGAACTAAACGCGCAACCAAACACGGAAACACGTACCTTATTTCTGTCTATATATTTATCACGTAATATCCAGCAGTATATTTGAAAAAAAGTAGGGATGATTTTTTCTTTTAATTTAGTAGTTTTAAAATAAGGAAATTATGTGGTGCCTTAATACTTTATTATATTTTTATTTGAAAGTTAAATTATGTTCATTTTTTCTCTATTCGAAATGCCATTTCCAACTATACAGATAAATAAAAAATTTCAAAGATTACTTATAAAAGTAAAATAAAATAAATTTCTCTTGTAAATTAAAATTAACCTTCATACAAATTTAAATAATTTTCTGAATAAATTATGAAAATACGTTCATAAAATAGTTTATGCAAAAAAAAATATTAAAAAAAGTTCATTTTTTTCTCCAATAATACTTATTAAAAAATATTTTAAAAGAATTTGAGTGATTTTCAATTTATTAGAAGTGAACTTTAAATTTAACTCAACTTTGCAATAGGATAATAGGTCTAGCAACCTTGTTAGGATAAGATCAGATATCATATTAAAAATAGATTTTAAATCCAATTCAATCTTACAAAACCGGCTTGTAAGATAAGATTTGCATTCACTTATAAATTATTAAAAGACTTTTTCTCTAATCGATGTGAGATCTCCAAATATTTTTACAAACATTTACCATGCAATTTATCACTCTCCACCTCTCTCTATATAGATATTATACAGCAAAAGTATATATATATCTGAACAAACGTTTAGTTATAAGGTATGATATATATACATATTAGGTCTTTCCACAACTACTTTCTCTTAACTTTGTTATGTAATTTACTCATATATTAAGTATAATAGCAAAAATTCACATGTAAAATACAAGATAAGTTATCAAAATTTTATAATCAATATCTAGAAGAGATCATTTAAATAAATCTATTAAAAAATAATTTAGTCTAAAAATTTAAACTTCAATTAATATAAAATAGCAATAAGACACATTTTACAAAACTTAATTTTAAGGGGGAATTCTCCTATACCTTACAAATTAAAGAAGGATTAAATAATATCTAAAAGTTTATGTGAAACTGATAGTATAATAACTAAGAATATATGTAAAATTCAATGTCTAATTTATCTTTTTTAAGATTTCAAAATTCCTTTTAAATAATTATCTCTTTTATATTTGACAATAATTCAACAATAAACATTACAACAATTCAACATTTTACGAGCTTACGAAATACATACAAATATATTGATACATTGTTGAAAAAAAATTGAATAAAGGTTTAATCCATTTGTTTTTTATTTTTACCACAAAACAACGGATTGATATCTATATATAAGTCTTAACTTCTTAATCTCTTAAAAATATTTGTTTTAAACTAGATCTTATCAATATTTACTCTGAATTTTTTAAGGCATAACTTGATAACAAAATTAAATTGTTATCAATCTTATTATTTTGTCTTGTATGACAAAAATAGATTATATTTTTTTTTAATTACTTTTTTATACATGTGTCTGATCTTTGTTGGTTTTTTATTTTGTTTTCTTTTTCTTTAACTAGATCTAGAATAAATATTCTGTTTATATATATTCAGTCTTTTATTTTTCTTCTTAATGAAAAAAAATCTTTTTATCATCTTTTCTTATAATAAATACGATTCTTAAATATTACCAAAAGCTTTGAACAAATTTCAACTCAATACAAGGGTCTGAAAAACCAGAAAATATGCACAAAATTCGTGTTCAACTTGACTATGACTATTAAACTATATAGAAGACCAATTAAACCCAACATAATTACTACAATTTATTTTTATCGCTCAGTTAAAAAGATTTATAGGCCTAATACAATTAAATTCTTAACTTCAAATCAGAGTAAATCACCCAGTAAATTTCCATAGTTAAATTCTTAAATTTATCCATTTAATTAGTCCTAATCTCTTGGTACAAAATTATGATTAAATGTCACACACTCAAGCTAAGAAATTTTATAAAATCATACTCTTAACTACAACACAACCACTAGAAAAATAAAAATAAAAAAATCCTAACCCGAACAATCCAAAACCCAACAACTCAAAACCATTGACTACATCATTGATATTCAATCACATACATTATGATACAAATATAATTTATTAGGTCAAGGGTTAAACATTAATTAAATTTAACTATCATTTTTAAATTGTTTTACACATTTATATCAAGACACATAAAAAGTAATACCCCTTAATTAAGAGACACAAGTTGCTACTACTTATAATAAGCAACGTGAGGTCAAATATCATCCTTTAATATTTAAATGAAATATAATCTTATTTATAATTTTTCATCTAGTTTAATAGTAGTTTTGTTTTTTTTAATTGTCGATTTCTAATTTTTCTTCTTTAAAAAGAATCATAAAATTTACCAATATCTTATTCTTCTATATTGACTGTAAACTTAACACACTCCTTTCAGATATCATAAAAAAATATCAATCAAAAAACGAATAAAACTAGAAGTTCTAAAATACGAAAACTAATTTCAAATGCATATAAAAATAAGAACACACCCCACATGACGGTCCATAACAACTTTGAAAAGTGATAAACAATATATCTAATTTCGTAGTTAGCTAGTAAACCGTCCTTCTAAAAGCTCAAAGGTCGTATTGGCCAATGGCCAATTATGATGTTGTTTGTGTAGTACCTCGTACGGATAAACTACAAGACACAACCAAGTTCATATATCATCCAATGTATATGTTTTATCAATGACATAAGCACCTATAAACTCTCATAGGTGATAACTGATATGTTCGTATCTGTTCTGAGGCACCACGTGTCCACAACACATCATAAAATTTTCATTATTATATGCAAGCTTTTGAGCTTTTCCATGTAATAATGCCCATTTTCTTATTGTTCTTAAGTGGGTGAGTAGAATAGGTTTTCCAAGATCTAGTTGCATCCCCTTTTGCTCAATTATTACAATAAACAATTCACCTTATTTCATCATCATGCTTGCTTTCTTTCTTTCTTTTCTCGTCTTGCATTTTTCATCTCATCAACAATGCCAGACGGTGGAGAGTGTTGCTCCTAATGAGACCCCACTTCTTCTCTCTCCCATTTTCTTTTCGTTTCTTGGAATATAATGGTTAGTCTATTATGATGTACAAAATAGTGAATAATTTGTTGTTATGGATGACGAAGAAGCCTTTCATGTTACAGCTAAAGTGTTATTGTTATTGTTATTATTCTAAATTAAAGGATGTATACGATTTCGTTTCTTGGAATATAATGGTTTAGGTTATTACTAATGTTACAAAATAATAAATAATTTGTGGTTATGCATGATGAAAAGCTTTTCGTGTTACAAGTAAAGTGTTATTCTTGTTATAAGTTAGAATATATATATGATTTGGATTATTTTCATTAAAAAAAGACTGAAACCTGTTGTGCTAATCTTAATTCAATTTTATAAATACGTTCACAAGGATAAAGTAAAGATATATTCTTAATAGTATCGATCACTCTAAACTACTCAAGAAGACTAATTTGAATCGAAGTTTCTTTTATAAGTAATCCAATGTTTCACACGGTAAAAAATATATATAAAAAAATACATTTCAAAAAGTACAAAGTATCATATCAGAAAAAAAAAACCTTCTTAATTCATAAGAAAAATAAAAAAAACGTTTTCATTATTATTTACATTATATTTATTATTTTCAAACCAACAATATTATGATTATCTTTCCTATATTTGCTTCGTTAAACTAGTGTATAAGCATTACGATGATGTAATTAGAAAAATAAAATAGGTAAGGGAAAAAGGTGTCGGAATTAAAACATACTGAAATATAGTGGAACGTATAAATAGTATAATAATATGTGGTGTTCTATGAAAGTAAAGTAGAAGATTTTAAAAATAGAGGTAGATGGTTGGTGGCTTGTTTTTTTCTATGATAAATAAAATTTAAAAAAGGGTGATAGGTTATAACATTTTAACGAAAGGGTATTATTGAAGAAACCAGCTATAATATGAAATTATCACTTATCAATGAGTTTCCACGACTTCACGTGCAAAAATTAAATAAAGACTTTCTGCCGACAGCAATTTGAGCCAACCAATTGCATCAACAATTAATGACTTTTCTTTTCTTTTAAACTAAGGGAACGTTTAGACACGGAAAAGGTCAAGTTTTTCATAATTCAACTAAAAAATTATACTTATTTTTATTTTTAATATCTAATAAATATAAAATTTATGGATAACGTCTGTCCTCATTCTCTTAAATATTAAAAAAAACTAACATTATAAAAAAAATTAATGTAAAAATTACTTATTTTTTCTTTATGCCAAATAAAGTAAAAATTATAATTATATAAATTTAAAATAAAATATTAAATAAAAATATTTTAATAATTTAAACTAAAAATAAACAAGACGATGAAGAAAAAAAAAATATATTCTCGTTCCATTTCTATACTTTATTATTTATATTCATATTTAGCCAATCAAATATTATCCAACAAAATTCATAGGCATAATTTATTCTTTATTGCAAAATAACGAGAAGATTGTAAGAGTTAGTGTTATTAATGCAGTAACTCATATGATATAGTTTTATTTCTTAATCATATTATTTATTACATTTTATATTTTTATCTCCCTCACAGTTGTTTAATTTATCATGGAAATAACATTTTTCTCTTTTTTTAGCTCTACTGACTAATACGAGTTGGAAGTTCTGATAACTAGATAACGAAATCAAATTTGGAGGGGCCAAATATGACACTTTGATGTGATAAAATTGCATGCCAATTGAATTATTTAATGTTGTATTAAAAATTATATTTTTATTATTTATAAGAGGGAAACTTTCGTAGACAACCTTATCTTTTCATACAATAATTCCATGTCTTTTGTGACACATATTTTTAAGTTTTCATTCTGAAACAAATTAATATTTTTAATTAGTTATTTTAGTCCAAGGAAAAAATTAATCGACTCTCTATTATTTTCAATTAACATGGCAAAAATAGGATATTAGCAAATTGTCATTAAGATAATTTCTAATAAATTAACCTGATTTCTTTAGATTTAAAGAAATTGAAAGTTTCAGTAAAATTGATATTTTCTTATTCATTTGAATTTAATTTTGCATTTACTATAAGAACCATGTATTTTTTACGAGAAAATATATGTATATTCATAACAAAATATAATGAGAATTTCTTTATTTAATTTATATTTATTTTCAAAATATATATTTTCAAAATTATCTTTAAGTATAGTTATTATATATATATATATATATATATATATATATATATACCGTTCCATAATGTAAAAATATAAAAGAACAATAGAAATAGAGAAAGTCTCTTAGTCTAAGATTGAACAATCAAAGGGTAGAATAATATAATTGAAGAAAAATAATCTCAAACATAAAAAAGAAATGATTCAAGAGAAAAGTTATAAAAAAAAAATAAAAAAATTTTACTTCTCTAATTAACTTGTTTCAAATAACAAAAAGATTAGTCCTATTTATACTATTCAATAGGATATTCTAAATATAGTTTTAGACTTTTCTCAATTACTCTATTAATTATAGAATTTTTTACCTATATTATTAATTATAGAAATATCTGAAATATTATAAAAATAGTCTAAAATGTCAACTTTATTTTTAACACATAAATATTCTTTCTACCTCAAACATGGTTTTGTTGGTGACACTGTGAAGAGATAAATGAAGAGAGAAAAGTTAGTGATGTGGAATGAAGAACAAACGTAAGCACATGGCTTCTCTTGGGCAAGAATAATGGGTCATGGAAGCATTAAGATTGTTGCAAGCAAGTTTAGTTGGAGAATAAGTTAATTATAGTTATATGGTCGCACTCGGTATTATGGGTGACGAATTTGCTATAACTTTGTTTAGTTGGAGGGGAGAAAAGGAGAAAAAGTGACAATTATAGCATTTTATAAGATGATAATTGTACCTAAACTTGTGTTGGCCTTTATACAAATTGAGAAATGCAGATCATATCTGAAATGAACCCAGAAAATTATTAAGGAATTAAGCAACATGCAACACAGGGCCAACACTAATAAAGTAATTCCACTTTCCATCGTGATGCAACAGATAGCCACATAACCCACCAATAAAAGAAGAATGTCACTAACTGGTGGACACAGTTTTCTTCTTCTTTTTCCCTCATGCCAATTAATCTACGGCAACTCTTTTTTCCTTGCAATAAAAGTACGGCCAGATATAACGCCGTTTGGATCAATTAAAGTACCTCGTATCTACATCTTATATATGTATATATATAGTGTCTCCTTCAATTTGTATTTATAAATACACACTCCGTATAAAGTTGTATTTCTAATAATTCTATGACCACATTATGTTGAAATCACATACATTCGTTTTATATTATACTCCAACTTCCTGCATTTTTATCCTAAAAGGATAAATGCGCCTACCAACAAAGACAAATGTGTCTATATTTTATTAACGAACTACTTTCTTTGATATAAATTCATCATATAAAATACATATGCATGCATATGTTTAAGAGTAAAGGTGACAAAATGGACTAATTTGATCTATGATTAGAAGTTGACTAAAAAAATAGATAGAATGAGATAAATTCACTAATTATGATTAAATTATGATTAAGTAGATTAAAAGTTATAGTTAGTTTCAAAAACTCTTATATTTTATTTAGAATTGAGATCGACTAATGATAAGACATTTTAATTTTAATAGTATATAAGTGGACCCATCATGACAATGCAAGACGACTCATCTCGTTTTGACCGAGACATATTTGACCATCAAACATAGATCGAGACGAGTTGACTCATACAAGACTTGTAAGTTAATAGGTTTGTTTCGCCTTGCATAACTATGCGTTTGCGGGTCTATCAGCTAACCTACATCAAGTAAAAAAATGGTAGGTTACCATGAAATAAAATTTAGATTTTATACTTGTAAATATATGATATTGATGAAATAGTGAATGAAAAATATCTAGTCGTATTTAATACACAAACAAGACTATATAAGAAGGAAGGATTAAAAAAATTAATGTGAGTTTGCGAGACACATTGGCGATGAGTTATACAAGAAAATTCCATCAAACTTGACGAGCTTAGGTGTCCAACATATCTTATACTTGTTCACAATGAAATTGTGAGCCATCTCACATCATCAGTCTTGCATTATCATCCATAGTTGATAATAAATTTATAATACCACTTTATAATAATAGTGATTGTTAATTTAGTTGTATTTTGGTGAATTAAAAAGTATAGATATTCTAAAATTTTCTTTCATGCTTACTAATTTAATAAAATTAATTTGTAAGTTATAACCCCTCTATTTGCTTTAAAATTTAATAATTTAGTTTATTTTTTTCATAAATTTTTTATTAAAATATATCACTTTTTTTACTTAATAATATTTTATATATGTTTATTTCATATTGTAATAAACAAGAGCTTTTATTCGAAATTATATATATATATATATATATATATATATATATATATACACGCGCATACATATATATTATTTTTATTAGTAAGTGTTAGAAATATTAATCTGTGGACGTACATAAATTAATAATTTGTTCATATTAATTTAGTTGTAAAAAATATTATATAATTATTATTGTTATTATTTGATTGATTTGTATAAAGTATTATTGTTTAGAATGTGAATATAGTATGATTGGACTAGCTAATAATAGGTGAGTTAGACCTATTATTAATTAATAATTAGAATAGTCTTTACAAATGTCTAATAGTCAGGTATTTTATTATTTTTTATTTAAAAATAAAAAAGGCAGTTATCAGTGTTAGATTAACACTGGAAGCAGTTTGTACATACTGTTATTTTATTTTTTTCTCTATTCTCTACACAGATCAACACGATGATGCCTTCAAGCTCTCTTATTCCATAATTTGTTGTATTAATATACTATAATTAGGCTAAATTGAAAATTAAATTTCTTATATCTTTCAATTGGTATGAGAGTCAAGTTTAGTTTTGATTATGACTGAAATTTTCTTGTTAAATTTATATAGTCTGAATTCGTAAATATAAATCCTTAAATTCGTACTTGTATTGTTCGTACTATTAACTTTCCTTCATCCCATGTCCACATGTGCTTCTCCTTCGTCGTGATGTCTTCGTCGTCCGTCGACCACAGCAAAAGCCACCACTGTCTTCGGGAAGGGTTTCGAGATCCAGAATCGTTTTTTTTGCAATTTAAAAAATATATAAAAATAATTGGGTTGAAAACCTAATCCAACAAAATTTTTTCCTAAACTTATATTTTGAACCTCACACTTTCTTTGTTCAAGAACCTTAAAATTGATTCCTTAGACTAACCCAACCATTGTATTCTGCATGTTATTTTTGTTGCACCTTGAATTTTTAAAGCCTTGGTCCTGAACTGTTATTGTTGATTATATTGTGCAATATTCCATCAAGGATTTATGATGTAAATGTATTTTTATAATAATGTTGGATATTTTTTCGTGGTTGAAATCTCGCTTTTACAGAACAAATTGTGATAAAAATATCAATTTTATAAAAAATGTTAGATGCGCTTACATAATTTCGAGCTTGTCTTCGTGAGACAAATTATGTTAAGACATTATTCTATTGGACACTAAGATTTATATTAATAATAAATTTACTCTTCAGTTTGTTAGTTTATAACATAATTCTTGGTGAATGGTTAATTATATCCTTAAGATTTTCATTATCATCTCGATATTAACTTTAAGGATATAATATTGTGGTTGGAAGCTCAAGATTATCTGTGAGAATATATGCTATTGTTGATATGTTATATTCTAATTTTGCCTACACACATAGGTTCCTTGATCAAACTTAATGGAACAAATTATGAGGATTGGGTGGAATTGATCAAACTATTCCTGAAAATCTCATGTGTTGATGTTGTTCTCACTGAAAATGGGCCTCCTATGCCTATTGATGCATCTTCTGTTAAAGAGAAGATGAAATATGACAGATGGGCTCATTCTAACAAGATATGTTTGATGACCATAAAGCACAACATGGAGAGAAGACCATCAAGGATTATATTCCTAAAGCCACGAATGGTAAGAAATTTTTGGTGGACATAGGGAACAAGTTTAAGAAGTTTGATCAGACTGGAAAGTCAAGTTATATTAGTTTGCTAACTAAGACTAAGTATGATGATGTTATCAGTGTTCGCGAGCATGTAATGAAACTCACTAATTGGTACCACAAACTCAAGTCCGTGAAGGTTGTTTTAGGGAAGGACTTTCTAGTGTGGCAAATACTAGATTCTCCATCTAAGTTTGATATTATGAGGATTTTTTATAATGCTCATAAAGAAGAATGATTAATGGATGAATAGATTTTTATTTTGTCTCAAGAAGAACCAGAGCTTATGATCGCATATCCTTTAACTAAGAGATTGATTGTTAAAGTCTTTGTTGAACATGTAACCGTATGAGTGTAATGAGGTCTTCTGATGTATTGGTTTATTAGAAGTTTTTATCCAATATGTAATTTCTTTTGGACCCCATTTATTGAAATGTTTGACAATAATTATTTATTGTTGTGATGACAATTATCTAGTATTTTCATATTTTGTTTATTATTATTTGCACAATTGAATTATTTATATTGTTTTGTATAATGACATAATTTTGAAATATTTTGGACCGAACACATACACACACAACTCCTTCAAGTATGATTCTTTGTAGTGATGAAATGCTTGAACATTTCATTTTGGATTTTTTGGTTAAATATATCGTAATATATTGACATTTTATAATTTTCAATGTTGTGATATCATTTATGTTGTCCTAGTAAGTAGAATGTTAGAATAATTATTTTGTAGACATGCATAAATTAGTAATTTGTCCATATTAACTTAATTGTACAAAATATTATATAACTATTATTGTTACTATTTTATTAGATTGCATAAAATGGTATTATTTTGAATGTGAAAACATATATGTGATTGGACTAATAATTTGAGGTAGACCTATTATTAATTAATAATTGAAAGAGTCCTTACAAGTGCCTAATAGTCGGTTAGAACCATTAGGATGATGACTCTAATCTCTTTTAGTCTAGGTTTAATTCTTCTTAATCTTACATAGTTTAATCTTACATAGTCTGATGTATTTATATATCATAATCGTGTTAAACTAAAAATTAATTTTTTTATATCTTTTAGTAAGGTTATAATTTGATTATATATTTCCTAGTAACAAACTAGTCAAACGACATAATATAATGTGTTAATATGAATACTGATTGCAAGAATTGTGAACATAATGATAATAAGACTTGATTTTGTAATTGATCCATCAAGAAATGTTGTTAAAAGTAATGAAACTTATATTCTTTAGAAGTCCCAATATTATTTTGAATATCCACATTCTATTATCGGAAAATATAACTTGCATTATGACAAATAATTATTTCATATATGGTGAAATCATCTATGTATATACGTGATAATTCTTTTCATAATTTTTATAATAAAATAAAAAAAAACATAAATGAAGTAAAAACCAATACCATAATGTGAAGTCATATATGTATGTGCCTGTTTAGTTTAAATTATTTTTTAATGATTAATAAAGATAAATGAGATTTCACATTGTTCAACGTTTTAGTTATTTAAATGCTTAAAGTAAAATTTCCACCTACAATCTAATTTAAACCTACACATGAGTATTGTTAATTATTGATCACTAATCACAAATTGAAGTAAGGACAATTTATTAATTTATCTGATTTAAATGAACTTATACTTATATATATATATATATTAATAAAATAATTAATTGTTATATTTACATTAATAAAATTACATCTAGAAACATCATACTAGCAAATTAAAATCATTAGGAGTATATAATAAAAATAACATATAATAGATGAGCAAAATTATATAACGTACTAAATGATAAATTTCTTATCCTTACTTTAATATTTGAACAGGAACAGGATTTGGAAATAACTTATATAATCATCAAAATAACACTAATAATGTTCATCAAAGAAGGATCTTTACAAACTTAATCAATAAATAACATTAAATAATTATTATAGACTTTAACTAGAAAAATTTGGTTGACATCCTAAATAAAGTAGAGTGACATTGCTCAAGAAAATTTTAAAAAATGTTAATAAAAAATTAGCTCGGATCTAAATCAGAAAATAAATCATTTTAATAATATTGATAAAAGATAATTTCTATTGAAAAATCCCAACTTACACTGACTATAAAATAATTTGATTGATACAACAATTTAATCCTAATTGGTATTGAAAAAATATTGTCTTATTATTATTAGTGGATAAATAATTCTAACATACATTCTAACTAAGACATTCATAAAAAAGCAATCTTAAATTATATCAATTGAAAACAATTCCAATTAATAAAAATTAAGTTTGACATCAATAAAAAAAACATTATTGATGTTGACAGTGAAAAATTTAGTTAACTATAGTTAAAAAATAATACAGACATATATCAGGTAGAAAAATTTTGACGAAAAATATTGATGATAACTTATAATAAAGATTAACTTTAAAAAATGAAGGATTTAATAAAGCTTAAATTATGTTTTTGCAAAACTTTTTTTTTTCACTTAAGCTTATTAGATACTCTCTAGTGTTATCTAATGATTTTATAAAACAATTCACAATTATTTTAAAAAATGTTTTATGTCAATTAAGAGTGATAAATCACATATAATATAAGAAGAAAATGAATATTATGATTTTTATATTTATTCATCCTTAATTTGGATTGCGTCTAGTTTTCTAATGTCAATAATAGGATTAAAGTATGACTACATATTATATTATTATTACTTTTAATTATTTACTAATCTCTCCCTTTAAAGTGAATACACAAAGTCTCTTTTTGAAAAGGTACACAAAATATCTTTTAAGTTATATAAATAAGTATGTTGTTTATATAAAACTCATATCAGTGGTGGGTCAAGGCTTTAGGAGGTTTAAAATAAATAAAAGAAATGAAATCTTTTTTAAATTAATAAAATAATTAAAATTATGATATTTTTATTTAAAATTTATTTTTTTAAACTTTTTGTGATGCAAAATTATATTAAATTATTATAATTAATTTCATTTTAAAAATATTATACAATACACAATAAAACTAATTCCTTTAATCTTTGTTGAGACATTGTTGATCTTAAATAAGATTTTATTAACTTAAGTTTTGAAAAACTCTTTTCAACTGAAGCAACTGATACTAGAATTGTTAACATTATTCTATATATGCATTCGGAAAAGAATTTATTCTTTTTATATAATTAAGAATGTCAATTGGTTTACCATTTTTCAATCTTATAATTTTCTTTAAGATATTTAATTATGAAAATAAATCTAAGCTTTATCATGTTTCAAATACTTTTCATTCAAAAAAGACTTACCTGTATTTTCTAATTCATTTTTTTTTGTTTATTTTTATAAATTTATCCATAACCCCTTTTTGTGATTCAACAAAAGGTTCAACTTTTTTTTTTAAGTTTTGAATAACCTGATTCAAATTTTCTAGTTGTCATATTTGTATATTTTTATATAAAATTAAAAGTTATAATATATATTACACTGAATATAACTTATAAGTATATAAAATAAGTCTAAGTTAGAAAGATAAAACCTAATTGTCAAGACAATAAACTTAAACCTAGAGTCTCAAGTCTCCTATTATGATATTATCTTTGAATCCTGTCTTTTGGTATGTCTTTTAATATAATTTTTAACTTTTAAATTCTCTTCCTTGAATCTGCAGAAATTATTTTAAGAGTCAGAGGAAGGAAGAAGATAAGTGAAGAAAGAAAAGAAAAGTGGAAAAGTCACACAATGATATGACATATAAATATAAAGAGATGATATCAATCTCTTGGAATATAAGGAAGAGATAAATTAAAAAGTTTTGAGAAGACTTTCAATCTTTTTTTTTAAATGTTATTAATTTATTATAAGAAAGTTTCAAAAATATTATTTATTAAATAGTATTTATAGTACTAATATAAATTTAAAGTCATTAGTCATTAAATAATATTTATAGCATTAATGTAAACTTAAAGTCAGTTAAAATATTTAAATTTTTAATTAAAATTTTGTTAGTATAATTTTAAAATTAAATATTTTTTATTTTATAATAATATGTGAGTATTAAATTTCTTTGAGGCCTTGAGACTTAAATCATATTAAATATTTTTGAGGCCTTTGTAGTCTTGAGACCTAAAACATATTAAATTTTTTTAAAGTTTTTGAAACTTTGAGGCCTAAAACGATTGTTTTACTTGACCTTTAAGCCACCCTTAACCCTCTTTTTTCTATCATCAAATAAACATTTTTTTTAACTACAAGAATGGTTATATGAGCTTTTGTATAATTGTTGGTTCAATAATCAATAAGCCGGTACACATAGTAAAACTTTTATTTGTGTCAGTTAAAAAAGGTTTGTTTTAACCTAATGTTTTGTACTCTGCATCAATGATTATTTTGCTTTATATTGACACTCAGTTGTAAAACACTCTTTCTTTAGGTGAAGGATAAACTTTATTTCACTAGTTATTTTTATAATATTAACTATTAAAATGGATATATAATGCTTATAATTAGGTTGATAAATGTCAACATTTAATTTTGAAAATTTTGTGAGTAAACTTTTTAGGATAAATAATTTTCCATGTGTTAAAGGTTGCAACTTTTAAAAGTGTTTCCTAATTATATGACTATTTAGTCTTAACATAAGTGTTTAGTGTGTACAAACTCATTTAATCTTCAATATCTCTACATTTAATGCTTTTTTTAGATACTTTTCTAAATTTTTTGGCTTTCATCACTTTAAATAAATGTCCGAACTTTTATATGCTAAATGATTTAATAAATTATATATATTACAAATGTCATTGACGCATCCAATAGTACAAATTTATCAACTGCTTATATATATATAAATCGACCTCAATAGAATGAGTTGTCATGTTCTTATTATAATAATAATAGTAATAATAATAAAATAATTATTATCAATTTTAATATAAAAGAAACATCATAAAAAAAAGTTAGAGTCAATTACATCCAAATCAAAAGCTGAAATTAATATGAAGATGTCTTAACAAAGACCAAAATTAAGAAAACATATATAAAATTGAAAAATTAAATTATGAATAATTTTAAATTATTTATTTTAAATAAAAATAAAAATTATATAATTTTATTTAATTAAATTATTCTCATAATTGTTTATAACTTTCTAATCAAACTATACACTTTATCATGATATGTTTTAAAATTTTCATGTAAATAAACTAACTTTAAGAAAATATGGTGTGGATAAGTTTTGTTACCGCTTCAAGTGTATCTTCCATGGTTGATTATTCATAAATACATTTTAAGACTAATCTATTTTTTAATTGCTGAGGCTGGTTAACACTTGTGAGTTGGGACTAATCCTAAAACCAGTATCGATATCATAATTTCAGTGAATAAATTATTAATTTATAATAATAATAATTTATAATTTATTTTTATTTTTTATTAATAATACATGAGATATGTCCAGAAATAAAAAAAGTCAAACAGATCATAGTCTAAAAGTTGGTGAAATGAAAGTTTTATGAGAAGGATGGGAAGGTAGTAGTAATAAATGTTGAAAGGTGTTAACTAAAAGAAGGTTGAAGTGAAGTTAGAATTGTAGTGGAACTGTAGTAGTAATAAATGTTGAACGGTGTTAACTAAAAGAAGGTCGAAGAGAAGTTAAAATTGGAGTTGAACTGTAAATATAATGAAAAGCTAAAGACAGAAAAGTGCACCGTCACCGTAAACAAACGGTGGTCCAGGAGGGGTGGTTGTATCCAGTGAAGGCTTTAACCTACAAAGTTCTCCTTATAATCACACCCTCACCTTCGCTTCTTCTTTCTCTCTCCACTCCCATTCAACACCCCACCCACACTCTTCTTCTCTCCCAGGCCAACACTCTATTTTTCTTTTTTCTATTATTATTATTATTGTTATCATTAGGGTTTTTATTTGGGGAAATCAAAATAGGGGGAAAAATACTCTGGTGGAGGAGAGTGTGTAGAAAACATGGTTGTCGATGATATGACGAAGTGCATCATCGTCGGCTATGGAGGTTCCTCTTCTCGATTTTCCGATGCTTATCCCAAAAGGTAATAATTATTCCTTCAAGATCTCCCTCTCTTTCAAAACCTACTTTTCTATTCTCTCATGGATTTCATGCTTTTCATTCAGTGCTTTCCCCCTGATTTTCGAGTTACCTGGAATAGGATTAAATATAATTCCCCTATAGCGTTTTCGAAATCTCTTCTTCTCTTCTAGAGATCGAAGAGAAATCACTCTGTCACTCTCTGTTATATTTGGATAGTTTATTCGTTAGCTGCTCTGTTCTTTGTTATTCTTCTGGTTCTTGTTCTTGTTCAGATCTATTTTTTTATTGTTTTATAAGAGAAATAGAAGAATTGTTATTTTATTTTCAATAGGTTGGATTTGTTGATTTTTCTCTCTCTTGTTTTTTCAACACAATTGATAAATCTAGGGGTTTGATGGAGGGGAGATATAGTGGGGATTGATATGATGAAGGTGTTTATAAGGTTGTTTTGTTGAATTGTTTTTGGGATGGCAATATTGTACGAACCAGCAATAGAACTCGACAGCGAGTTGAGGTAGCATGGGTCTTGCTTCTTTGTCAATGGAGAATCACCACCCTTCCACGCTCTTGTCAATGGACTCAAGTGCATCTTCTCATGAGGAACTGGATTTGGAGATGAATCGGCAAATCATACTCTCTCGTCCGCCCGATATCAACCTGCCCCTCTCCGCCGAGCGCAGCCCTCCCCCACAGCCGTGGAATTCTGAGCCCTGTGATATTCTTGATGTTGGTCTTGGCACTCAAGGGTATGAGACTGAGAGTTTTATTAGTCTGCCCAAAGCTGGAAGGAAGTGCGCGAAACGCGTTGATAGCATATGGGGTGCTTGGTTTTTCTTCAGTTTTTACTTTAAGCCTTCTCTGAATGATAAGTCTAAGGCCAAGATTGTCAGGGACAGCAACGGTGTTTCAGGGTTCGATAAATCTGATCTGAAGCTTGATGTTTTCATGGTCCAACATGACATGGAAAACATGTACATGTGGGTTTTCAAGGAGAGGCCTGAGAATGCGTTGGGTAAGATGCAGCTCAGGAGTTACATGAATGGGCATTCCCGTCAAGGGGAGCGTCCCTTTCCCTTTAGTGTTGACAAGGGTTTTGCTCGGTCCCACAGGATGCAGCGAAAGCATTACAGAGGATTGTCAAATCCTCAGTGTGTGCATGGCATTGAGGTTGTTTCCGCACCCAATCTGATGACCCTGGATGAGGATGATCGAACAAGGTGGATAGAACTCACGGGGCGAGATTTGAATTTCACAATTCCACCAGAAGCAAGTGATTTCAGTTCATGGAGAAATCTTCCCAACACGGACTTTGAGCTTGAGAGACCACCTCCCCCAATCAAGAATGGTCCTAATGCTCACCCGAAGAAACTGCTTAATGGATCTGGACTGAATTTGTCAAGTCATCTATCTAACCACAGTAACGGTGATGGCTTGGACCTCTCTCCTGTCAGCAGCAAGAAGAGGAAGGACTTTTTCCCTCATGGAAATGAAGAAGAATGTTACTTGGCTGTTAATCCTCCATCTGATCGTATTCCAGATATAGAAATGCACCCAAGTGAGCCACACTGGTTGAATGACTTCAGCGGGGTTATAAAGAGTGTTTATGGACCTGTTACAGCTGCAAAAACTATTTATGAGGATGAACAAGGTTACTTGATTATCATAAGTCTGCCCTTTGTAGACCTTCCAAGTGTGAAAGTTTCGTGGAGGAACACTCTGACTCACGGTATCATAAAGGTTTCTTGTATGAGCACATCTCGAAAACCTTTCATCAAGAGACATGACAGGACATTCAAACTTACAGATCCATCGTCAGAGCACTGCCCTCCTGGAGAGTTTGTCCGAGAAATCCCTCTTTCAACCCGAATTCCTGAAGATGCCAACATAGAAGCATACTATGATGGGCCAGGGTCAGTGCTTGAGATCCTGGTGCCAAAGCATCGCGTGGGACCAGAAGAGCATGAAGTCCGTGTTTGCCTCCGCCCTCATCTGGGAGGGAATGATCTTAAGTTAACATAAGATAGGCACTAAAAAATTGTTAGGGATTTCAGTTTGGTGCGCTTGTCATTGTTTCTAACTATGTACCATACAGTGTTATCTGCAATAGAATTGTGTCTTATATTTGTCTCTAGCAATTTTAGCTCACTGACTGCTCTGGTTCTTTTTGTTCCGGAGCATCTGTATGCTTTTGATTAGCAGTATTGAACAACTAGTTCTCATAATTTATATGAAATTACCAAATCAATGCCTTTTCATTCGATTCCGACCTTTAATTGGATTCTGATTTATCATGCTGTTCTAATTATCTCTTATTTTGAATAGAATTGTTTTTAAGAGTGAATGATAGTTTTGCATCCCAATCTGTGTTTGTTCTTGGGAATACATCCCCAATCTGTGTTTGTTCTTGGGAATACATCCTGCAGTTGCAATGTAAAAAGACTCGTGATAGAGTTAACTTCCACTACAGTACAATGATGAATATGACGAACAAATAAAACTGCTCCTATTGGTCTCCATCACTTTGTGTTCCTATATTAACATCGTTTGTTATCTTATACAGGACTGGGTGGGTTTCTTACGGAAAGTCTGAAACCATTAGCCATAATATCCACTCCTTTTCTAACAGAAATTTCAATTCGAGGTACCTACCTTTTTAGACTATGTTGGAATATTGGTAAAAAGAACAAAGTCAACACCCACTATTAAATTAGCAAACCTTAAGAACCTGTTACCTGTGGAATACTTTTTTTGTTTTCTGAAATTTCCAAAATGATAAGTTGACTAAATAACACAAGATATTTTACCAATCTCTTCGGGAGTGATTCCTATCAAGATTGTAATGGACTAAGGGTGTTTGAAGTGAGGGTATCATGGTGTGCCTGACCAGAGAAAAAAAGACGCAAAGTGGGATATTTTGGGTAACAGAAGCAGCAGGAAGCAATTGTTGACTAAAAGATTGGTGTTTTTGTGTGGTGAGTGTTCAGACCCGAAGGGATGGATGGATGAGATAGAGTGGAGTGGGGAAGTGTTTCCTTCAATGTTTGTTGGCCAAGGATGATTTTCTCTCTCCTTTTTTAATCGGTGCATGTCCTTTTCTCTTAACTTTTATTTTATATTTTCTCTCTATTTGCTCATTAAATACTCTTCTCATTTACGCGTTAGGATGCCTACCATCCTCTGATAAACAGATGGATAACCAGTGGTCCAGTTAACCTTTATTTTCGGAAAGGAGTGCCGGTGCTGGTAAATTCCATATTCAAAAATTCGTTTATTATTTTTTCTTTATATAGTTAACAACTCTGCCACCGATATCTAATTAGTGCTTTTTGTATCTATTTATTATAGTAAAAGAGGATATAGAATAACTTCGTTGAATTTATAGAAAGTACCTTGCTTTTCATCTTTTTCTGAAAGGATTTTTTATTTTGTGCGAGTTTAACTAACCAACTGAAATTCAAATTTAATGTGATTTCTAAATTTTGATGTTTTGGACAAAATTGATACGTTTTTAATTAATTCTAAAAAATGAATAACTTCTTATTTATAAGATTTCCATTTGATATGGAATCATTAGAAAATTAAAGTGAATATATTAAATTTTAAAAAAACATTCAAAGTGGTTTAAAAATTTAATTTGGACTAATGATATTGATAAACATGGTTTTGTCAAAGGTAATTATTAGATTATTGACTAGTTCTTAAATTTCAGGTTAAGAATGTTTATTTTTAAATTGAGAATAAAACTTATTTACTCATACTTATCATACTTTTCGAATATATTTAGTGAGGGTTAGATTTCTTAAGTTTAAATATCAATGCGTGAGTCTTTTTTTTTCTTTTCTTTTATCTGATTGGGTCTTAATGATTGATGTGATACAATGTTAGAGTATATTTTTTTTTATTCTTAGTTAGAGTAGTAAAAATATTGATTTTTGGAATAATCTCTGATAATGTGAGCGATGCATTTATTTTCTTGCTAGTATTCTTATGTTCAAAATATTAAATATTTTGATTTTAGTACCTTGCATCATAAAGAAGAATTCTGTTCCTAAAGCAATCTCCTTATTAAACAAATTTACATGTTTTACTTGCCAAGCCACCTACTTCCTTAGGCCTACAAATCCCATCTTTTCTATAATATCTTCCTCCTTTCTAAACCTCCTCCCCACATATAACAATTTTGAAAAATTAAACTAGATTTTTCCTATTTTTTTAGGAATCTTATAAAAGGATATGAAAAATAAAGTAACATCAAATAATTGTACAAAGTCTCTGAACATGTGACATTAGTTATATATATGTGGTATTAGTTGTTATTACCAACATCTAAGTACAAACCATTTCAATTTGATTTGAAATCGACTTAACATGAGTCCGAATAGTGAAAGATATGACACTCAAGTATGTAAATAATTAAATGATCAAATATGAGTGGGTGAATAGGTGAGTATAGTATAAATGAGTGAAAAGTCAAATAATAAAGTGAACATTTCCTGGTGAGTGAAGTAGTATTTATAGAGTGTGTTAGGCCTAGGTCAGTCGATCAGTTACACGACCCAAAACCAGAACAACAAACTCGACGATTATTGAGTTACGTGGTGGAAGTTGAGATACATGAGTCTATTTGAGTTGGTTACATGTGTATCTCAAGTATGGGTGAAAGTGTTCCAAGTTTTTCGGCACGAATAATACACTAGTTTTCTCTTGCAATCTCCTAACTTCTTTCTCACCTTCTCAATGATAGGCAGGCTTCCTGTTTTTTTTTTTTTTTTATTAGCACTAATAAATAGTCCTAAGTATGTGAAAGAAAAAGAGAAAGTTTGATAATTGAGTTTATTAGTGATGACTTCCATTTCCATATGATTTAATCCAAATGTTCAATTGACTCTCAGTAAAAATTGATCCTTTCTCGTAAAAATTGATCCTTAACCTAACTCTAAGATATCTTGATCTCGACAATTCGTTGAGAGGAGGGAAACACAAGAGAGATGAAACAAGAATAGGACATGTGGAGACTCACATAAGGAAATGACACTACCTTCAATCCAAAACTTTAAGACATTAAATTTGTGAGTCTTCTTTCTTATATGTTGTTCAGCTTTCTCATTTCTTTTCAATATCAGACTACACTCACACTTTGATTTCTAGTAGATTTTATTCTTAAAAGACGCCGCAATTTAAAAATTATGTGAGACTCCTTCTGGTTAAGATAAGAATGAAAGAATTTAAAAGTCTCCTCTCCTTCCTCCAACCATCTTATCTCAGTTTTCCTTTTTTGTACAAAAGATTCATTTGATTTTGCTAGTTCCCAAAATGAGCAATTTCCCCATCTTTCTTCACTTTCTAAACCCTTCACCTGTTATTTTATGTTTAGCTCATTCAACTTATTTACCACCTCTTTGTTTCATACTTTCAACTTCAATCTTATGATCTTAGTTTTTGTTTCATACTTTCAACTTCAATCTTATGATCTTAGTTTTTGTTTCAGAATGTAACCTATTGCTCCTTGTGTCTCCCTACCTTCCCATCCTTCGTTGAATACCCCTCAGTCCAATACCTTGAAAGGTTTGGGTCCACAATCATATTGGTCATCTTTGAGAATAAGACAACGATAAGAACAAATTCTCTTCAAAATGAATTACACTCTTTCCCTCCAGTTATCCAGCCAATGAGATGAGATGGCACTAGCATCCTATAAATTCTACTTTTTGACCCACCATTAGCTTTATTCCACGTAAATCTACGCCCCACCATCGGAATTCCCTCAACTTCCATAGCAGGTTTCACTCCCTCCATACTCTCTCATCCCACACTCTTTTCTTTTTTTCTTTTCTCTTCACGCAATTAAAATCTCCACCACCTACTCTTCACATAAACTTTTCTCCTTTCTTCATAGAAATGCATGATGAATAAATATTTACTATGACTACATTCATCCTTTTTCCTTCCAAATTCCTTCTAACCTTAAGAATCCACTTTCCATGAAAGTTCTCGTTAATTGGAAGACCTCTTTATCCCACATACTTAGTAATCCACCAGCTGAATTTTAAAATCATAAAGAAAATATATAGCAATAGTGAAAGTAGAATTTTAAAATGAAGCAACATTGTCAAGAACATGAATTCGAAACACCCACTGCACTTGCTTGTTGGATTTCCGACCATCACTGTTCTCTGAACCTCCAAATAGTACCTTCACCGCCAGTTTCCATTAAACGGTGAAAGAAAATTCTTTTCTTTATCTAAGGATAAGAGTCTTGGGGACCCAGGAGATGTGGAAAATCTTTGTTTATTGCTATAGGTAAGTGAGGAAATTACCAAGAACTTTTCCTTTCTCTTTTTTCACGCAACATGTTACTTTGATTTTTGTAACCATATTATGGATATAGTGTTTGCATTGCACTGCATGGCCACAATTCATCTCCATCTATTCTCCTGTTCGAAAGCATAATGAGTAAAATTAACAAAGATGGTTTTTGTTTTTGTAATTTTAGATTCGTCAATCAGATATTATTAAAGGATTGAACCTGAAGCACTGTGTCTCCAATTCCTTACCCATCTAGGATGCAAGAATTCAAATCTGATTTTCTTGATTTACTAGTTAAAGCAACTCAATCGAATTGTATTAACTAGGAAACACTTCTTAATAAGAGTCAAAATCCAAAATAGTATCAAGATAAATAACAAAACATTTACACATTCTTACTTGACATTCTTCAAGAAGTCTGTTGAGTAATTGATAAACTGACAAGGAAAATAAAATTGAAGAACAGGACAAAAAAAAGTAGAAGAAGAGGATCCAAACATGATCAGTTCATAGAACTCCAATAGTCAAACCGTAAAACTAAAAATAAACAAAAAAAAAGGTAAAAGTTACTAGTGCTGTTCTACCTCTAATTCTAAAATTTAAGTGTTAAGAATTATTCTTGAGTTGTACTGTATTTATAAGGTTCTAAAACAGTGTAAATTATGGGAATTGCGCTGAAGTGGTCCAAATTACTGCCCTATATAAACTACAAAAATAACCTTAGGTACAAAATTTACTAAACCAGTAATTTTGTCGTAATTTTATGTTTTTTTTTATTATTTTTTTTAAATATGAACTCCAATTTTTATAATTCAAGTGGCCAAGTTGAAATTGTTAAAAGTGAAGAATCCATTCCAATAATAATCGATTAAATCATGTATGAAATAGTACGTACTAGTCAAATAAGGAAATATAAAAAATTATTCTAAAAGTACAATATTAATATAATTTACACTAAAATACCTATTTTTCGGGATAAGCTAATTAATTTAAGCGATATTACCTAAATAGATTTGAGGTTAGAAAAGTAGCACACTCTTATTCCTTTAATTCTTAACTAGCATTCTGTTCTGCTATATTAAATAGTCTTATATTATTTAGAGTCGAAGATAAAAATAATTTAAATATACATTTCTTTTTTAATCCTCTCATATATCTTTTAAAAATAAAATTGTATTTAAGAAAAAATTATATAATTTGGAATATATAGAAGATTTTCCATAACTATACATAATCTAGATTGGATAATTAGAATAATTTTGAATTTACTGAAATTTTAATATATTTCTAAATTATATAATTCGAAAATATTAGAAATTGTGTAGAAAACAATATAGTTTGAGGATGTTTTTACATTTTCCTTTTTTATATTATTGGTAGAATAAATTGTGGTGTGCAGGAAGAAAATACATATTTTTAGAACAAATGACTTGATATTAGGTTTAGAGAGTCGTGAACAGATAGTAAACCTATAAGTCTGTCTTAATTTAAGTTTAGTTTAATTATATTGGTTAAGATGATTATTCTTTAATGTTTGTCAGTTTGTTCAAAAGAGTTAAATAGGCACCTGGTATATCTCATGAAGCACACAGATAAAGTTTAAGAAATGAAATTAGAAGAACATTGGTCTTTGAAGGTGATAAACTCAAGCAAAAGTCTTTTCTTTTTATTTTTTTGTTCTTAGTTGAAACTTGGTTTGGATTTGGTATTAAACTTGCTTTCCCATTTTGATATGTTGAAATTTTTAACATGCTACAAAGTAGCATGTAATTAACAATACTAATGAGCTGTAATTACCATGTGAGTTTATTTTACATTACTATTAATCTTATTAATGTCTTTGTTATTTTAAAGTTTAGTTATTTTGTGCATTTCTCTCGTATCCTAGGTTAACGAGGATTTTGGCAATTTCTTTAAGAAATAGTTTTTAATGTAATTAGTAACAAAAATTTTAGCTAAAATACTTACAAAATTATTAGTATAACTAAAGTTTGAGGTTATAGATTACTAATAATTATTGTTTAGAATTAATAATTTACAACCCTCAAAACTTCATGTTATGAATATTTTGGTATTCTAAATATGTTCATGTACATACAAAATTGAATACAAAGATTACTTCACTAATATTTGGATCTCTTTTTTTCTTTCATTTGTTTGTTAGGTATTGTATATGTTGCAAATAAGATGAAGCATTGATTAATTTCAGTTACAGAACATTATATGTAATTTAATCTAATTGAGAGAATATAAAAGAAATTTTTGCATGAAGTAAAATGAATTAACAAATATACATAATTGCTCAAATGCATGTTTGGTATTAACATGAAATAGATTTTGGAAAACTTCTTCCAAAATCTTATTACTACCAATCTATTTTCGTTGCACGGATTTCTAACTTGATACAAGTTTCTTAAAAGCCCGATTAATGTTCTGATCTTCAACTTAAATTTATAAATTGAAATACTTAAAGTAGTTAAGGAATTTAGAAATTTTTGAGTGATTAAATCATATGCATCAATTATCATCATATTAAAATTATCAATGTTATAGATATTATTTTTCTTGTATGCAACAGTAACTGAATATTTTATTAAATTACATGTTATATATAGGTAGAAAGTATCGTTGGTTAAGGACAACATGTTCATTCATCTTATTCACAATTTCAATTTTACTAGCCAATATGGCTTTGCATTGTACAAAATTTCATTTGTATTTTTCAACTAATCTGGTATAAGTGCATCTGATTATAGCATTGATTGGGTCATTAAAGTCTGTGATAAATAATTGTGGTGGAATCTACATCCCCACTATCTTAGGTTAAAATAATTTACCATCTCCAATCTTTATTATTCATTCACACAATTTTTGAGTTTCAACTACATTACCAGTATCTAATCCATTTTTTAACAAACATATTTGTTTTATCAAAGTTAATTTTTGACAATCATTCCCATATGAAAAGTATTAATTTTTGCATTAGCTATATCTACTTCCTCTAGTAATACAAGTAGGCTCAGCATGAAATTACCTCTAAAATTTATTATTGTTCTGTCAAAATTTGAGTTGGATTTTTTTTTTTTCTTTTTATCTTGTTCAAAAGTTTTGTTGAGTGCGCAAAATTTATTTTGTCGTTGTTTTTTCATCATAAATAATTAACTGAGATTATTTTAATAATTTAAAAACATCACTTCATTACGAAATGTTACAAATGGAATGGCATTATAATCTTAAATTTTGAATATGTTGTTCTTTCCGATAAGAGCAATTATTAGCCCAAATTGGGTATACGATTTTAAAATTTATGTTAATGTCTTCTACATGAATATTTTACTTGTTATGTCATAGCTATATATATCTTTTATTAATAACCTGAATATTTTCTCAAAAATTTATCTTTGTTTATCTCTAAAAATTAGCAAAAATGTAAAATCAGGTCATAATAGTTTAATATTAATAATTTTATAATAATTATTATGCATACATGTAATATTGGTCAATTACTTTAAAAGTAAGTTTATTAACTTTTATAATAATTACTCTAAAAATTATATAATTAATGACTTTCATTAATTTACATTAAATATATATGACATGTGACATGTCCATAAAATAAAATAAAATAATCAAATAATGTAAAGCTAGGATTAGTCTAACGGCAAGTTCTTACTATTTTTATCGTTATTAAATATTGTTATCGTTTTAGTCAACAAATCTTAATACTTTTTATCATTATTAAATGATAATATATTTTTCATAAAGAACATATATATATATATATATATATATATATATATATATATATATATATATATATATATATATATATATATTTTTTTTATATTATTAATATAATTATTATTTATATATATAAAAAAAATTATTAAAAATATATATGT
>Ga0099824_1002694_pt1 | contig 26069 bp, 15 predicted proteins | sample SiratrowhiteBW_FD_76837 | JGI IMG/M metagenome (GOLD analysis project Ga0099824, IMG submission 76837) | Root nodule microbial communities of legume samples collected from California, USA - Siratro white BW | ecosystem: Host-associated > Plants > Roots > Nodule | place: USA: California...
ATAAAATAGAAATTTGATAATATATATATATATATATATATATATATATATATATATATATATATATATATATATATATTATAAATGTATATATTATCTCTGTAGTGATTTTTTTTAGGTAAAAGTGACTGTGACAACACAAGAACACACTGATCGATGCACATATACCTTTTACTTTTGCTACCTTTTTGGGTCGAATAATTATGATTTTGCCCAACTTTAGATACACTATTTTTTTTTCTATTTTTTTTTATAAAATTTTGTATTTAAATATAACTACTTTTTTCTTAACTTTTTAAGAAAGTTGTAACACAACTTAAAAAAACCGAAAACCTTATTTCATCGAGCCATCTGCATATTTGATATCATAACTTCAACATAGGTTGGGTTAAAAATAATAACACACATACTCATGAAAATGCATAGGTTATGTGGGGCTAAATATATAATAAACTCACATGTTGATGGATTAAACAAAAATAAAAAAATAGAATTATGCTTATTTTATTTAAAAACAAATTTTTAAAATTAAGTTTAAACAAACTAATCCTATATATACAATTTATAATTTGGGTGATGCTAATGATACCATCCTTTTACTCTTCACACCACTGCCGTTTTTTTGTAAAATAATATGAAAATTCATCCACTGGACTTATTTTTTGTAATGCACTTTGTACATTATGGAAACTATTTTTTCAATATAAATATCATTAGAGAAAAACCAGTTTTCATAATTTAAAAATTTACACCATGAAAATATTTTTCTAATATATAAAACATAATTATATTTTTAAAACAAGTTACTGTAAAATCTGAGGAAAGAAAGTAAGGAGTTAGAAATATAAAGAGAGAGAGAGTAGAAAGTATGAAGAACACAAAAAATGAACTTTGGGGAACAACTTCACTTAAAGGCCCAATTAAGTATTTTTTGTATAAAGCTTGAAATGCTTAAGCCCATTTGTTAAACTTTTCCGGCAAAAACTTCCTACACCTCATCAATTGTGATATGCACCATCACGATATTGAAAATATAAAATTACCTAATAGAAAAAAGAGTGTTATTTTTGTATCCACCATTATTGACCTTGAAGACCGACGGTTATTGAACCACTTACCTACATTATCTTGACAATGTCATTACCACTTCAACTATACCTCACTGAACACAATGATCACCGAAAACGTTGCAACGCACCTTAATTACATCACCACCGAAAACTATGCACCTTTTTTTTTTAAATAAAAATGAGAAGGGTAAGATTAAAATTTTGATGGGGTACGAGTCAAAATTGATGGGGTACAGAAAGATTTTACCAACTTCTTTTTTGCAAGAGTATATTTCCATCTTCTTTCATAATGTGGTCCAAAAAAATACTTATACATTTTATGTCCTGTTTCTTTTTTCTTTTTTTTTTTTTTCTTTCTTTCCTTTCTTTTTTCACCTCTTACTTATTGCTAACTCCCTTTGCTTCAGGGTTTTTTCTTCTTGGGCTCTTTTTTCCTACACCCCCTGGTTTCCTTCTGTACCTCCATAAGGTATGGAAAATGTCGAAAACATCCATCCATGCAACTTTGTTGGAAAAACTTCAAATTGAGTGATTAAAAAAAGTAATTATACATTTGAAAGTTTGAAATTTTGGTGCTACTGGATTGTATAATCTACTAATATTTATCTTTAATATTATTTAACATTTTAATGTTTTGTAATCGAGAGTTGTTTAGATATATTTTGGATTGTACTAACATTGCAAATAAATAAGATAAGATTGTATAAATGTAACACCAAAATTTTTAACTTTTAAATTCTGTAAACTTTTTATTCCAAATTAGTCACCGGAACTTTGTTTTATGATCTGTTGCTAGAAGATTTATTCCAAGAAGTTTGAAGGTGGCCACATGATTGTCTTCGGAAAAAAAGGAGTCTGTAGAATTGAAATTTGGGGCAGTCAGAAGAACCTTTTATGTATTTTATGAAAAACTGGATGGGTATCAATTTGGGATTAGTCCATATGTGTACGTGTCACTGCATAAAGTATAAGAAAGAAATACGAAAAAAAAAGAATAACAAAGAAAGAAAAAGATGAATTTTTTATATATATATATATATATATATATATATTGGTGGTGGAAGATGTAGACATTGCAGAAGATGAAAAGGTTAGAGTGGTTGGAGTAGTAGGAAGAAAACGCGGTGAGGTGAAAGCATCCTTCAAGAAATGCAAGAACTAAAGACCTCTCACTCTTGCCAAGAACTTGTTATTGTCAAAGAAGGAAATTAATATAATTGAGTTTCAGTGTGATGGGTGTTAAGGTAATAGATAAAGAAAGAGGAACACTTGTTCATTGAATTTTATTTTATAGAAAACAAGGTTCCAATTGAGAGTGAACAAACTTATTTGAATTTCATAATATGGAAATTCAAAATTTTAGTGTTAGTTATACAATTAAGTATTATTTATTTTTAACTTTTTAAAATATTTTAGATTATGTAATCCTAAATGTGTTACCTAAAAATACATTTCAAATAATACAATAATTTTTTTAAATAATATTAAAATTAAATAATAATAAATTATACAACTATGAATATATCATAAAATTTTTAATTTTTAAATTATATAATTTATATATTTTTCGAACAACTCCAACAAAACTCCATAGAGCAAAAAAAAACCATGCAATGTAAGAAGAAAAATGCTTGCACCGGTTTAACAAATCATTCAATTACATGTATATTCATAATTTTCCAAAGTAATTATTAGAAAAATAATTAATCTTACTTTTTAATCATATAATCAAAAGTTAGGTAGGTGAAGTCACAATTGAATCGTGGTGTTTCGACTGTTATGTTTTTTACTACAAAGAGTTGCATCCAAATTATGAGATATAAGTTTTGGTGTAGTGATAATGATATTAGTTGAAATTGGACAAAGTTTTATCAAACAAATTGGAATTTTAAATTCTTTTGAAGTTAATTTTGAGTTTCTTAGGTTGAAAAGGAAAAGAACTTAATGAAACTTACTATCGGACACAAATTTAATATCAATGAATAAAGTTAGTGTGAATGTTTGCCTTAATAAGAAAAAAAGAAACAAAACATACAAGAAAACACTTACACAAGGTGAAAAAGAAATAGACAAGTAAGGAATATCAAACTAAAAAAGAAAGTGGAAGAAGAGACTTATATATGATGGAGAAAGTATATGCCACACCATTTAGAGACCCTTAACATATTATATTAGTTAAGGAGTAACTGAAGTAATAAGATGCATTTTACATCGTTTGCTAGAAACAACTAATGTAGAAAATAGCCCAAGAAAATCACACAATTTTTTTTTGAAAAAACAATTACTGTATGTCATTTATTACATCGGTTGTTGCTCCAACCAATGTAATACAGTGACTTTCTATATCGGTTGTCAGCTCCAACTGATGTAGAAAGTGGCATCATGCATGCTTCAATTAAAAACATATTTTGGTGTGGAGTTACTATATTGATTGTATTAGCAACAGATGTAATATGTTTGTTTTTTAACCTAAAAAGTTACTACTTTTGTTGTTCATCTGCCTCTCGTGTCGCTGCTTGCATTCTCTATTGTTGTTGCTTGTGTTTCTCTATCTTATTGTTTTCACTCACATCTTCGCTAGTAGCCTTTGTCGACTTTGCTTTATTTTGCATTTTTCACGTGTGCGGTTTGTTTAATATGATTTTACATTGACGTCGCAGGTTACTATGGGTATTATAACAACACGCAAGCCTATCTCCATTGTGAACTGTGAACGCTGCTTGGTTCCACCTCTATAGCTTCTCTTTGCATCAGGTTAATAGTTTTGTAAAATTGATTAAAATTTATCATTGCATTGCCTAAATTTATCATATATTTTGAATTTTCAAAATGTAGGACGAAAAATTTCAAATGGTTATAACTTTTGAGAAAGAGTTCGGATTGAGACACGTTAAAAATGAAAGTTATTCAAAATAAGGTAACAAATGTCATGGTCAACACCCAAAGGGGATTGGAGTTCTAGATTTTCTAAAATTCCATCGTTTACTATTATTTTTTTTATTTTTTTAGTATTGTTGAGCTACTTTTTAAGATTTTAGTATTTTATTTTACATATGTATACTTATTAGAAAATTGTAAATATTTTTATGTTTATAAAAAAAGATAGATATTACATCGATTGTAAGCAACAACTGATGTAATATTTCTCTTTTTTGCTATTTTTTAAATCTTTTTTTATATTAGTTGTGTTTATAACCGATGTAATAACTATTTTTTTTACATTGGTTGAAGAACCGATGTAAAATTCATGGACTTTTTACATCATCCGCATCAACATCGGGTGCAGAACTAAGGTAGAGTTTAAGTAATCTTATACATTCCTCTAGTGAATATTGTCTTGTATATCTCTTCGGTGAAAGATTGTCTTGTACACTAATTTGATAAAAAGTCATCTTATATACTCTTTTAGTGGAGGGATATCGTATATCTAGTTATGACCATCATTATGTAAGGCGTCTATATGTTTTATGATTGTCTTAAGTATGAAAATGGAAGTCACATGTTATGTTCCTTGATATGCATTATAATTCACGGAGAGATAGTAATTTGTGTTTTCTATAATGAACACTTGTGTAAAGAACATTGTTAATTGTAGCGAGTTGTGAACAAACATTCATTAATGTTTCATAGGAAAATATGTGAGATTAAATACATGACATTCATTATGTAATTGTGTAAAAAGAATAATTATTCATACTAAATTTGTTAGTGAACATGGATAAGAGTTTCTTCTTTGGTTGAACCATATTTTTTTTATCTTTTATTTTTATCTTTATCTTACTTCTTATTACTTCTTCAATTTTTTTTTTTGGTATTTATGTTGAATATTTTAGTATTTAATCAACTTGATATTAATTACACTAAACTCATATTATATGATAACGAAAAACATTACAATACTAAAATAATATCATAATATTATTTACTAAGATTATATGATGTGATTTCGTAATTAATTAGTAAATTTCATGTTATATGTTACGGATACAATAGAGTTTTTTTAAATAGATAAATATGTAATTTTGTGAATATCATGGATGTAAGTAATTTTAAAGAATTCTGATTGTAAAATATCTCTGAGCACAGACTCTTAATTATGTGATTTACAAAGTAGTTTTATTAAATAGTGAGTGTGGTGTTCAAAATATTATTTAAGTGTTAAGATCAATTGTAACTTTTACTATATATATATATTATTTATAAAATATCTTTTAAAGATAAAATTGTAACTGTAAAATTTAAATCAGCACAATAGATTTGAATTTAGAACATTTTAATCATATGAATATATAAATATAAAACTCCAAAGTATTTTTACTTTTTAACTCTATCAAATTTATTTCTGTATTTTCTAAAAGACCATGACAAAAAGCAATTAAATACAACATCCTTCTTTTTCTTTTCTTTTTTTTTTCATTCATTGAAATATCTTTAAATACAAAACAATGATTCCAATTATGTTAACTTATAAAAAGAGTCAATTAAAACGACCAACGTTGGTGATGTAACTTTAAAAAAATATCTTATGATGAATGATTTGAGGTAACAACACTAGCCAATTTTTAGTGAATAAAATATTGAATCTAGGTGACTGAAAATTATCGGATTCTATGTGAAAACCACGGGAAAGCCCGGAAATCGCATTCAGTAGAATCACTAAATGGAGGCTGCACCTTACCCCGATTAATCATTAGGTGTGGTGTCCACCATGAGAAAAGAAAAGGTGCTTCACAATTAAAGCTCAAACAGGATAAAAGAAAAGATAAGAACGTAACATATACTTACAATAATCCACAGCTTCTCCACAATACAGTGGTTCTGCTCAATTTTGTGTCACAATTTTGATGGCCTAAACATGTCTGAATATGGTTTATTTGTGTCACACGTTGGAAAGGGTATATCCAGTTGTTTTCACTTTCACTAATTGATTAACATTAGTTGAAAGTTCAAACGAATAATTTAACCCCCTTAATAACATGTCACTATCTATTGCTAACTATCTTGTCCTATTTTGATAGGTCATCTTAGCCTGTTACCACACGCAATTGCATTCCGCTTTAAAAGCAAAAGCTGAAGGGCAAAATGAACACAAAATAAAATTCCAAGTTGATGACTAAAAGAATAATTACCTTGGCCTTATTGCTTAGAATCAGAGACTTTGCTGTCCAAACTGGGGAAACTGCTTCCAATCTCCCATGGTAATAGCAAATAACATGGACTTTGGGAGGATGAAAGTGACCACATGGGACCAAAGCTGCCTTACAGAGCAGACAAAAAGAGAAATTCTTGTACGTTTTTGGAGAAAAATATCCTATCTTCAATGACTACATATCTTGTAACAAATGGCACTATGCTATATACACGTAAAACTAAGGATCAAATGTCTGTTCTAATTATATTGTTAATGTTGTAATTAAGGTGAAAACATATATATTAATCTTCCAGGATAAGATTAAGACTATACCTATTAGAATTTGATACTTATCCATCAAAGTAGGATATAGGACCCACGCCCACAACTTCCAACAATACCACTTTAACCATTCCCAACTTTGGGGTAGGTACTAGATATGAATATAAAATAGATCCTCTCCCATTCTGAGATGATGGAATCATGACCTTTGATTAATTGTATTTAATAATTTTACTATATGAAAAAAGGTGAGATTTTTAAAACTGCATACTGTCCAAATTTTTTCAACTAGAAGTGCTCCACAAAGGGCTATAAGTATCACAAATGGTCCTTGCTCAGAATCCCTGCTTTTCCTTTTTTTCTAATTTCAATACTTATGCAATAGTAGTGAGGCTAGAGATTGGTGGTGCTGAATCAAAATGTTGGCCATTTTCCACAAAGCTTTTGCTCATCCACCTGAAGAGCTGAACAGTCCTGCTTCTTACAAAGGCTCCAAGAAGCCTAAGGTTCCTCAGGAGACTCTCAAGGATTTCCTTGCTCACCATCCTCACAACACTTGCTCTATGAGCTTTGGTCATGCTGCTGTGCTAGCTTATGTTCGTCCTGATCAACCTTTCTCTCTTAATCAAAGGTTATGTAGCATTCTCCTTATGCAGATCAATGATTTTCTATACTGATTTTTACTGTTATCCACACCTACATACACCTACCTTTCTTATTAAGGGTACTTTGCATATAAAGGTAGGTGTGATTTTTCAAATTAGTAAGGTGGAAGTATGATTAGTGTCAAATCATGGTAGGTATAGAAAGAATGCTCAAATTGGCTTCTCTGAATTGTAGGTTGTTTTGTGGGATTGATGACATATACTGTATCTTCTTGGGGAGCTTGAACAATTTGTCCTTACTCATCAAGCAATATGGATTGTCAAAGAACACTGATGAGGCCATGCTTGTGATTGAAGCTTACAAGACCCTCCGTGACAGGGGTCCATACCCTGCAGATCAAGTTGTGAAGGAACTTGATGGCAGCTTTGCCTTTGTTGTGTATGACAGCAAGGTTGGCAGTGTCTTTGCAGCACTGGTATGCTAATCTGCCATGTTTTATTTTGACCTTTTAACAAAGTTAAGTGCTTTTAACAAAGTTGTTGATCATGATTTTGCAGGGTTCTGATGGGGGAATGAAACTGTATTGGGGTATTGCAGCTGATGGATCTGTGGTAATCTCTGATGATCTAGAAGTCATCAAAGAGGGCTGTGCCAAATCCTTTGCTCCCTTCCCAACAGGTACCTTTCTAGCCACCACTAATTGGTTCCTTATCTTGGAAAATAATTTTTGTTTAGTTGCATTTATCTTTCAAAAGAAATGTTCATAAGCTAGCAGTTTAAGCTACATCAAATGAGGCTAGTGTGAAATTTCAATAAAAATAGAAGCAGAGTTTTATGATGCATTAAGATCCATGAGATGTTGGTGGTGGAATGCAGGGTGTATGTTCCACAGTGAAGGAGGGTTGATGAGCTTTGAGCATCCAATGAACAAGTTGAAGGCAATGCCAAGGGTGGATAGTGAAGGGGCCATGTGTGGGGCCAACTTCAAAGTTGATAAGTTTTCCAGAGTCAACAGCATTCCTAGAGTAGGAAGTCAATCCAACTGGATGGAATGGGACCAACATTAGGATAAAACAAACCTTATGGATAATAATGTTTAAATAAGAATGTCATCTATGTTCCACTTTACCCTTCTCAGTTTCTTTTATTTTCTTCTTGCTTGTGTTGTTTTGCTTGTGTTGTCACTCACAGAGATTAACATGTTAAAGTCAGGAACTTGTGTGGCAAGTAGGTCCTAGGAAGTGTAATGTAAGATGAATGACATGGTGTACAAAATGGATGAACAAGGACAAACTCTAGTTACTGCACTCAATTTCTGAATCCAAAGTGCTTCACCTGGTTTAATGCCACGTTAACATTCATTACACAAACATAAGTTTATGGATGTGTATTTTACTTATTAAATTATTTCTATAGTGTTTCTGGCCTGAATATTAATTTGATTAAATAGTAAAGTTGAAATATTTTAGGAATTGTTGTTTTGGAGATTGATACAATTATATTATATATTTTAAAGATAAGTTTGATTATATATTCCAGTATGAAACAATTTCAAGCTATTTTTTTATGATATATTATCACGCCATTTAGAAAATTTAATATATCTTATCATTACACGATTAAACTTATTTTACATGACAAGATTATTTATCTTTTTATAATTTTGTGGTATTTAATAAAAACTTACGTAAGTTAAAATGTGTTTGAATTTATGTTTCAATGTATAAGAATATAAAATGCGTTTGGATTTATGTATATGAATTAACATTCGAACGCACCTTTAAAATTTGAGTGGAATAATTTATAAGTAACTTTTTTTTAGTTTTAACTCATGAAATATGTTGACGATGAAAACAAAATTACTAAGTATTTCCTAATTATAAATAATAACTATACAACTAATTTATTGCATTGAGTTTAATATAAATAAATTGAGTTTACAATATTCTAAACTAACTAATTATAAAATACTGTTAACATTAAGAGACATCAGTGTAATTATTATTTTTTTTTTTTACAACAGAGAAAGAAATATTATTCAGTAATCTTTGAAAAACATGTAAAACACAAACGTAAGGAATAAGTATAAAAACAGAACAGTTTTTATTACTTTAACTAGAACTGGCTTTACTTTATTCGAGTAAGGTATCAATTTGTTTAACTCGAAAGAGTTGATTGAAGAAGACACAGTTTTACACCGTTTTCCAGCGAATTCTGAACGGTTTGCCGGAGATGGCCGATCGGTTCTTTCCAAACGAGATGCCACGCTTTCCAAACGAGATTCCATTGACGGATTCTCTTACCGCCTTTCTCTCTCTCCCTTACCAAACGCTCTCTGAAAAGTTCCAAGCATCTGCATTTCACTTGAAACAATCGGTACTCAAAGACTTAATTTTGAATATGTGGGTGTCTTTCAATGGGTATTTTTGATTGTGGGTAGGCTGAAGTTAGAAGCTTTAGTGATCTTACTTTGGTGGGTCGGTGTGTAAGTGTTTCGTACTTGTAGTTCAGGTGGTGAGGGAAACATGGGGATCACGCGGGAAGCGTGTGAAGGACTATACCCTTTACACGGGGGCTCTTGGAACAGCATACCTGCTTTTCAAGGCCTACCAAGTAACCAAGGATGGGAATGATCTTAAGTTGTGCTCAGAGATTGTTGAGGCTTGTCACTCTGCTTCAGCAGATTCTGGGTATTCTCTCTTTCTTGCGTGTAAGGGTATTGTGAGTTATGACTTAGCCACTATAAAGGGTTGGTTTAAACGTTAAAATGTTTAAATATAACCTTTATGTTTTAGGTAATAGTCTGTCCACTAACAGTGTAAAGGAGTTTTTATACTATCATCTGTTAATAAATTGTTATATGTGTTGAGTTTGCTTTTACAATACATGCTATGATTTTTTACTGGTTGACACGAAAAATTCTGTACGCTAACAGTTCATAGAAATTAATTGTGTATTTAAGTGTACATTATAACTACAATGTTTCTACCATAATCCACAATATCATCTGCCATATTTTTATGTTGGATGTTTGGTTTGTGTCATCTACTGTTTATAATGCTGGCTTCAATCCTATGTGGGAAATGAGATGATTTTGGTTTAACTTTCTAAATTCTAATGTATGAGTTGCAGCCGTGTGACATTTCTCTGTGGGCGTGCTGGTATTTGTGCTCTTGGTGCTGTTGTAGCTAAGCATACTGGTGATGAAAGACTACTTGACTATTACCTGAGACAATTCAAAGAGGTACTTTGTTGTTTTTATTTCTGATCCCTGTGATAGTTCCTATTTATACATGGAATCAAGTTGTATAACCCCTTTTCATATATGTGCCTTTGCATAGAACAGATTGTAATACCTCGTGATTCGCCCTATGAGCTATTGTATGGCAGAACAGGTTATTTATGGGCTTGTTCATTCTTAAACAAGCATATTGGTAACAACACAATACCTACTACCCACATGGTAATAAGGCCTTCATGATGAGTCTCATGGCATTTTTTACTCTGCAATTTATTTTGACAAGATGGGTTTTTAACTTCCATAGAGAGCAATAGTGGATGAAGTTATCACCGCTGGCAGACAATTGGGTCACAAGGGAAGATGTCCTCTGATGTATGAATGGCATGGGAAGAAATACTGGGGTGCTGCACATGGACTTGCAGGAATTATGCATGTTTTGATGGACATGGAACTCAAGCCAGATGAGGTGGAAGAAGTCAAGGGTACCCTACGTTACATGATTAACAATCGTTTCCCTAGTGGCAATTATCCCTCCAGCGAAGGAAGTGAAAATAACCGTCTTGTGCAGTGGTGTCATGGTGCTCCCGGAGTCACTCTTACCCTTGTAAAGGCTGCTGAGGTAATATTTTCCTAAGTTGCCAAATTCAAATGCATACTGGGATATGGTTTTTCATCTTTGAAAGGAAGCTACTGGTTATAACTTATGCATCATTTAAGCATACAATGTGATTTATTTCCTTGAGATAGTGTTTCCACACAGGCATGAAGGGAACTGATAAATCATATACTTTGCATGAATCTGGTTGCATTGGATTAATACCTTACCGTTGCTTTTAAAAAGAATGACTAATACTCCAATAATAATGACTAGTGAATATGGTGGCACTGAAGCTGAAAATAATATATGCAATTCAGTTGGGATTTAAAGTAAGAGAAATGTTAGGAACATAATCTTTAACAAACTCTATCATTGTTTGAAATTTATTGGAAATCATAAAATTTTTTGGTCTTACGTTTTTTTCCATTTGAATCTCTTTCATTAAGCTTTAACAAATACAAAAAATTGTGTCAAGAAGAATGTGTTCCTAGTACACTTCGTAAGGGTAATTCATTTTTGAGTTCAGCAGAAGTCATATTCCTTTTACTTGTCCAATTCCTGTACAAAAGTTTCACTTCTGGTTTTCTTATATTTTAAATTGCAGAAGTTATGCAATGATTATTGAACCTAGCTGTGAAATATATGTTCACATCTCATGACTGTAATTTTTGCCATAACAATTAGGTTTTTGGGGACAAGGAATTTTTGCAAGCAGCTGTAGATGCAGGGGAAGTAGTATGGAAGAGGGGTCTGCTTAAGCGAGTTGGGATGTGTCATGGCATCAGTGGGAACACTTATGTCTTTCTTTCTCTTTACAGATTGACGGGAAATGAGGAGTACTTGCACATGGCCAAAGCATTTGCTTGTTTCCTACTTGATAGGGCACAAAAACTGATCTCAGAAGGAAAGATGCATGGAGGAGATCGCCCCTATTCCTTATTTGAAGGTCTTGGAGGAATGGCATATACTTGTCTAGACATGGTTGATCCACAAATGGCCAAGTTCCCTGGTTATGAATTTTGAGTCACTGTCATGATGTATATTAATATTACACATATCCATCTTGACGAACTTCGGAAATATGTGAAGAAACTGCAACTTTGTAATTGTGGCTCTGTAATGTTATATGATATGTATGGGAGTTAACTGTGATGCATCATGCATAGTTCTAGCTTTCAAAAATACCGTTTAGTTAGCTTATATCATGGTTAACAAAATATTTTTTTTAATAATTCTTGGGAGAATTTAATAAATAATTATCTTTTTAACAGAAATTGTGCCTAATGAGCGTGAAGTGAAGATAAAAAAAAAACAAAGTACAATTTTAGGTTACTATGCACAGTTATTTCAGAGGTTATGGGCAAGTTGCCACACCCTCATGGGTGAATGATTTTATTGAGTCTTGATTCATAATCAACACCTCAAAGCAAAGAAGTACCTAGCTAACAAAACAACATCAACGCATTCAAAATGGTAAGATATATCTATCCACTCTTTTTTGGGACGTCATTTTCCTCCATGCAAGTGCAAGGTCTTTAGCACAACATGGATTTTGGAGGCTCCTCCCCCTTAGGCCAAACCAACGAGCTTCTCACTAATTTCCCACACCTTACGAGCCTTCTCAGCATCACTGGCCTCCTGTGACAACTGGTTCTCAAATGAAGCAGATGTTTTATTCCAGCTCCAGTAAACACCAGATTTTGTAAGGCTTGGATCACTCACAACCTGTATAAAACACAACCACAACACATGAGATATAAAGACACTTGAACACTTCACGCTCTTGTTATCATTATCGACCATAGAGGGTCATTGCTACCTGAGCAAGTCTCTTTCCTGCTTCATCTTCTGAGACATATCCTTTGGTTATGTACTTCTGGAATGGAGGGAATAGAGTTCTGAACAAGGGAATGTGCTCTCTGAACAAGCCGGTTGTGGCAATGCAACCGGGGTAGAGTGATGAGAACGTGATTCCAGTTTCCTCATGGTATCGTCTGTGGAATTCCTGCATTGTGAGCATGTTACAGACTTTGCTATCCTTGTATGCCTTGGCACCATCAAAGTCTCCACCATCAATCATGGCTGAACTGTTTAGCCCATTCAAACCACCCTGAAGTCCCCTCAAGTCACCAAGGTTAGCCTTGGGAGGTACATTACCAGCCAATGTGTTGGTGTTCCCTGTTGAATCCACACAATCAGCACAAAAATGCAACCAAATAATGTGTGATAAGAACTAGAATTCTCAATAAACATGCTAATAAACTGACCAGTGATTGAACCAACAATGATCAAGCGCTTTGAAGGGTAATCAGATTTGTTCAAGTCCTCAACCAACAGGCGTGCAAGGAGGAAATGTCCTAGATGGTTTGTTCCAACACTGAGTTCAAAGCCTTCAGCGGTGAATGTAGGTTCCTTAGCAGTTGGCAAGTAAACGGCAGCATTGCAAACCAACACATCTAGTGGCCTTTCTGATCTTCTGAAGTTATCAACAAATTGACGGACACTGTCAAGAGAGGCAAGGTCCAAGTGCATGATGGTGTAGTTTTCCTTAGCCATGCCAGCAGATTTTGCAGCTCTTGCAGCTTTGAGGTAATCCCTGCAGGCCATTATTATATGCCATTTTCCTGTCTCAGCCAAAGCCTTAGCAGTGGCCAGACCTAATCCAGAGGAAGCCCCAGTAATCACAACACTTCCTTTCCTCAATGTTTTCTTGCCTTCTGGTGTAGACTTGGTGACTGCTGGAGAGGCTGTAGCCACTGTCTCCGCCCTAACAGCATCAATCTTTTGCCGGAATTCCCTCTGATGGAGAGAGGGGTAAACAAAAAAAAAAAATTAGATAATTGCCCCCAAAACTTTTTTCTTTAGGAAGGTGGGTGGATTACACAGTGCCTAGTATTTTGTTTGTTATCAGAATCTGAATTGATTATAGAATACGGATCAAAAACCCATTTCAAACAAGTATAATGACATATCAGAGGCTAAAGCATTCAAATTCATGTGTTCCAAAAAGTATAATCACATTAAGTTTTTAACTGGAATATACTACTATCCCTCTGTCCAATAACAAGTGTCGTTCTAATCTTTCTACACAAACCAATAAAAGCAAATAAATAGACAAAAAGGTGTAACAATTCTATAAAATTAACTTTATCATCCTTGTTTATTTAAACAATATATATTGTTTTGGTCATTTTACATGAGAAACCTTCAAACTTGGATTTCCAAAATTAAAAACTAAAAGAGCAAATTACACTGTCATGCTCTGAGATTTTGTTAAATTTCTCTGCCATGTCTTATTTTTAATCCCTAGACTAACTCTTACATTCTTAAAAAAAGATTTCATTGACTTTCTTTATACAAAACACTGACACTCTATCACCCACAGAAAACACATTGTACTCCTCCAAGGAATTGCTCCAAACCTTTAACAAATTGGGTGTCGCCAGAAACTCAAATTTTAGTATAATTTGCTCAAAATGGAATCATTCCTAATATAATATTACTCAGATTAATAAGAAACAACTTAATGGAGAATTGAGAAGAAGATAGCAAAGCATTAATTGAACTACCTTGCATCTCAATGCAGAGGAGCTGAAGTCAGCTTTGATAGGTTCTGACAATGAAAGACCAAACAGTGTGGAGTCCTTGAGACACACACCACTCTTTCCCTGCAAACACAAATGCCAGAATCCAATTAAAAAAGCCACAAAACACAATGAATAAGAAAAAGAAACAGCTTCCTGGTGGGAAAGTGAAGCAAACCTCTTTAGGGACAGAGAAAGAAGCAGGAAGAAGAGAAGCAGCTTGGAGAGCCATTGGAAGAAAGAATGGATTTTGGGTTTTGGGTTTTACAAGGGAGTGAAGTAAGTAGAAGTGGTGTTACCACTGGGGTAATGGAATGTGTGGTTCATGTTTGTGCACTGAAAATGAGTATATATATGAAGTGTTGTTTGGGATGATATGAGTGGATAAGATAATTAGCAGCATGTGCATGTGCCACGTCATTTGGAACCAACCAATGGAGTGTGGAGTTTTGGATTTCTTAAGAAGGGATATTTTGATCCGTTGGCAATAGCAGCCACTAGAAGGTATGGCCTATGGAGGCTAAATATCAGTGTTGAAAGAGATTGAAGGAGTGGAGGTAGGCCATGGTGGATAGAATCTCAATGAAATGAGGCCTTTTTTGGAAACTTCCTTGTGTTGCTAATTTTTTCTGTCACAAATGAAGATACTAGAAGTTTGAGGAAACTTCATGGTCCAAATACATGCCTTTGCAAATGTTAAAGTTGTAGGGGAATGAATTGGTATTGAGCCTACCAAATTTACCACAATGAACTATATGAAGAATGAACCCTGTAACACAAGTGTCTATTGTGGATATTTTTTTTATTTTTTATGTAAACACATTTTTTCGGGAGTAGTATTGGAAATGAGAATTGACAATCAAAGTTTGATGCGGGAGCAGCAAATATTGGGGTGGAAATAGCAGAGCCCGTATGATCATTATGAAATAATTCCTACATAAACAAAGAAAAAAGGCTCAAATCTTGTACGATAGTTTTTAACATAAGATAATTCTTTATGCACCCCATAATTTCTTCATACACCTCTATATTTTTTAAATTTTCCATTTTACCCTTTGTTATTTATATGAGTATGTGGTTTGGGATCCTTTCTGAAATGTGGAATCTCCGGACTGTGAAGTGAAATCATAAGAATATGTAAGTTCAGTATTTTTTTTCTTCTTCAAATTGTGTAATTCAATTCTTGAAATGAATTGTGTAATTGAAAACTTCAAAATAGTATTCTGTGCACAATCAAGAACATATCCCTATAAAATATTTAAGATTTGTGGATTTATTATCTATTTAAACAAAATTTATTTAACTAAATATACTCGTTTATATCTATATAAGTACAAATTTATTAAATAATACATGTATATAACACTTGCGTCTTTCAAACTAAATATATAATAAATATTACATATTACTTGTATATGGTTAACTATGAGATATACTTAACCGTTTATGTTTAACATTTGATCAAATATAAAAATATTTTTATACTTAATTATTTAATCACACCATCAAAACTAAATATAAGATTCCTGTAAACTTAGATTTATAAGAGTGATATTTAGTTAGCTCTAAAGCAAACCCATTACTTTTTTTTGCATTGATTTCTCTACAACCACACATTTTTCAAACTTTTATAACCTTTTATTAGCTTTTCCTTCAACTAATTCATTTTGTTTAATTATAAAACACTTATGCAATAATTTTTTTTTTTTCAGAAAACAAAGTTTTAGGTTGGCTAATCCAAAATGAAAAGCTTAATTTCAGATCAGCCATGTAGAAGTTAAAAGTTTTGGTATTACGTTTTCGTATTATTCCATCCCATATTATTTATTTTCAATATTGTTTAACTTTCTGATTATGAAATTCGAAAATGTATTTCAAAATCAGAACGTTAAATAAATTAAAAATAAATAACAGCAGCAATTCAAAGCGTAATATTAAAATTTCAAAATTCTAAATTCATGTACCCAGAGCTTTTCCAAGAAAACTGTATGGAGGAGTATTGTTGACATTTCTCAGTTTATGAAAATGCATGAGGAAAGTATAGAGGTGCGGGAAGAAAAAGTAGTGGGAAGAAGATAAATTGGTTTGCATGAATTTGGAGGTGGTGGTGCACCAAGTCCTTAAGATTTCTTAATTTCTAATATCGGTAATACAACGATCATTCAAATCTCCTTCTACTATTTTTAGTAAGTTCTGGTTTTAAGGAATTTTCACATTCTTCCACTGATACAGTCATAAGAGTTTAATTGTTTTACCTACGAAGGCATAATAGATTTCCAAGACCCCTGCCAATTAACTTTTGCAGAGTTTTCATGGATTTCTATAATCAAGATAACTAATATTTTGACTGTGTTTTTCAAAAAATTTAGAGAATAATATATTTTTATAAAAATTTTAAATAGTTTATAATAAAATAATTGTTTACGATAAGAACTTGAAAAAAAAGATTGAAGTTTAGAAATTTATAAGGAATTTGATTATTTAAAATTATATAATTTTAAATTTTATTTAAAAGTTAAAAATTTTGTATTTTTGTTTAATTTAAACTTTAATTGAATGGATTTTTGTTAGGATATTGTTAGATGATTAAATGTCATCGGCTTGATATTGCTTTTTAGTTTATATTAATTTAGGATTATTTTTAATACATGTTAGTTAGAATTGTTTTTCAATAATTATTTGTGTTAATGTTAATTAAGACTTTTGTTTCTAATATTTGCAAAACTCTTTTTGACTAAGGTCAACCAAGATATTTTATTTACTCTAACGAACCTATTATTTGGTCTATGTAAGTTAGAATTTCTTAGTTAATATTGATAAAAAAATATACTTTTACTAATATTGTTGTAATTTGCATTTAGTTGTAATTGAAATGCTTAATATATTAAATGAGTAAACAAAAATTTAATAAATTTGGAAGTGATTGGCTTTGGACAAAATATAGAATTCCATAACAAAACTGACAAAGTGTGTAAAAGAATCATCATTTCTAATTTCAATAAGCTTTTCCCGTGCTTGCGTTACTCTACAATTGCCGATTACATCCATCGGTTTCTAAATTTCCTGCTGTAACTTTTTTTTTTCTTTTTTTTTTTGTTTGACAATGTTTCCCCTTTATCCCCCTCAGTGCCTGAATGGAATGAGAACCTATCTTTCATCCAACGCACAAGAACAAGAAAAGAAAATAAATGAACCCCGCTAATATTACAAATCTCACCCACTTTTTCTGTACAGGTTTTTCTTCACCAACAAATGGAGAAGGTGAACTCAACTGCCTTCTGAGCATCTTCATTCTATCACCTCTTATATCCGAAGTGGCAATCCAAAATTTTGGAAAGTTCTAATTTCCCCTCGAAGGCCGGCAGTGACAATCACCATTCCCCAGGCTGACATTTTTTGACTTGCCCCATTAGAGAAATCCATACTCACACGAGGGCTTTGGTTTCTTGCAGCCAGAACAAGTTTTTCCTCTGGCCATGTTGCAGAAATTCTATCAAAAAAGTAACTGTTTGTGGCACTTGCAATGGTTGCATGGCGTGGACTATTGTTGTAACCAGATGCAGGTCTTGTTGAACCCTCGGAGACAAAGTTTTCCTCTACAGGGGTAGGAGGATGATTGGCTGATGACACTTCATCAGCATTGTTATCAAGCTCCGGTTGTTCTCCAGAAAATGTATCATGCATGTCCCATGCATCACCCATACCAGGCCAGGGAATGGCCACTGACACATCTTTACAGTGAAAATGTTCATAGGATCGTGTGACAGTGACACCTTTGCTTCTGTTAGGCCTGCAATCAGCCTCGTTTTTCCAGATGTATACATGGGAGTCCTCACTTGCTGCGACAACATATTTACCATTTGCCGTGAGGGATGCTGAAATTGGGCTAGTTGCATTCCGAAAGCCTGCACAAAACTTGCATCAGTTTGATCAGCAGCAAGGAAATAAGAATACTGAAGACTTGTTGCCATTTTAGACTAAGTTGATAAGCTAGCAAGACCGCAACCTTTTCATCTGTCCAAATAAATATACCATATACGTCTGATAAGAAAGAGACAAATATCCTCCCCATTCCAGACAAAACATAAAGAAAAATAATCAAGTTTTTCTTTGACCATAGAATTAACAAACCAAATTTTGATGCAGATAAAAGCAGTGTACCAAATGGTTTTTTCACATGTTATAAATTTTCACTTAATATAACACATACCTTTAAACTTATGAACCAGATCAACACCATCAACCACCCGTATTCTTGAGTCAGCAGAGGTGATAAGTACTTCTGATGAACTTCCAGGGGCAAACTGTTCAAAAAATTCAGATAGGAAAACAAGTACAAAGTCAAAGCAAATCCACGTACGCCCTCCCATTTTATTTTATTTTACTTTACTTTTTCGTTCAATGTTTTGGATGGATACACAAAAAAGTAAATCAGTATTCATTACATTACCTGGAAACCAGTAATTTTCTTATGATGTGATTTCTTTTTCTTGTTTTGGAGATTGATCTGACTTTTCTGTTGCAACTTATTTTCTGAATGAAAAATCAAAACTATAATCAGTGGCCCCACAATCACCAGAATATAGATAAGTAGTCACAGTTTTAAAAATAAAAAAGCATTTAACAATACCAGATGTATTATATAAATGGCAGCTACCCTTGTATGAACCAACCAGTGCACCCTGCACCAAACAATTTAACTGCGTTGAACATAAAATTGTACTTCTGAGCGTTCAAAAAGATGCATGTTAGCCTTAGACCAACCTGACCATCAGGTGTATAACAAGCAGCAGTGACCATCTCATGCAGATCTGTCCAATCAACAACTTGTCGATCAGGAATGCTCCATATGCGAACCTTAGCATCCAAAGATCCACTAATGAAGTATCTATCATCAACAGGATTAAACTGGATGCAAGTTACTGTGCCAGAGAGAAAGAAAGATTGAAGCAAAAGTCTTAATTAGCAAAGAACAAAAACGGTGGCAGTAGGGAGGTAAGGGGATTCATTGTAAAATCTAATCCACCCTAATGGATAAGCTCGTGTACAAATAGTTCTATTTGCAGTAGAGACGATATTTTATAAAATTGTCTATATGCCACAATGTGATTACCCAATCCTAAAAGAAGGGGGATATCTTGAAGATAATTGGACAGGGATAGGATGAACTTATAATCGGATAAAGTTTTTAGTTAGGAACAGGCAGAATAAACAATCATAAAAAGTAAAAACACATAAAAGTATAAGAGTGATCTGTCATTGACCTTAATTTATCCATGAGTTCCACTCAGATTAAGGGAGATTATTGCAATATGTAATAACTGCATTTACTCACCATAGTCACTGTGTGAAAATATTTTCAAACAAGACTTGCTAGACAGATGCCACAGCCGCACAGTTTTGTCCATTGAAGATGAGAGCAAGTGCTGAGAAAAAATTGTGGGGAAAAAATATTAAAAGGATGATCTAAATATACAAGCATTTTAACTCATTCTTAGAATATATTACACTGCTTTTTCACAAATATTGAAATTTTAAAGATTTATCAACAGACATTAATAATAAATATCTCTAAAATAAATAGAAGATATCCAATGAAAGATTTTCAAAGACAAACATTTTGGCCTGCAATAAATATCAATCATTACAATCCATCCATAAAATTTCAATCACTCCAAAAGGTGCTCATCCTAGTCCCACATTATTGTGACTCTATCCACAAGGTATATAACTCAAACAAGGGTTTAAGATGTGTTTTGGTATCAAGGGGAAGGTACAGCAAATGAAAAAAAATTAAGTAAAAAGTTTTGATAAAATGTTTTTAAGTCAAAGATGGATTCATCAAACAATATAAATTGCAACCAGTTTCAAATATTGTCCATTTCTCTATTATTGGGTTTGAACTAGTTCAACGACAAATATTATTTGGCACATGTAAGCAAATCATTTATAAATTCCGAATAAAATATAAGGAAAGGGGGAGATAAATACTGATTTCTTACAAGGGAAAAAGAGATAGGATTACAGCAACTTAATTTAGAAATGCTTTTGGGCAGTTTTTGAGTTTGACTTAGAAACTGAGCCAATGGGAACTGGCTTTTAAATTTGACTGGTTACTATTAACAAATTAGGACCTCTGTACCTAGTTAGTCAATATCTTTTTCTTTTTCATTTTTTAAAGTTTAGCAAATACTACCATAAACTTACATAGGAAACAATGAAAATTGACCTCTAGCTAAGATTAAAAAGAAAAAATCAAATCTCAATCATTTATCACAATGACATTGATGAACCATCTGAAAAGCACTCCCATGTTACAAACTAGATCCTAAGCATGTTACTGAGTGGCAGATATTCTTTGTGTCTATTGACCAGTAAATTTTAGTTCTCGTTTGCAGATTTCATCTTAAAACCAACTGACATTAAGTGGAAACAAATATATAAGCCACATCCTAAGAACTGAGGAAAGCCATATAGGACTTCCCAACATTCGTTTCATTATAGCCAATCCAAACTATCTCCGCATGTACTGTTCACTATAGTTATTGCTGGAAAAATTAGATATGCCCAGAGGATTTTACTGTCAAAGTAACCATTAATTATAATTAGATATTAAACACAAGTGCCATCCTGTAGTTTATAAGTTACCTTCCTAAATTAAACCATTTTTAAACTCCTTTCTAAAGAATGCCACGAATAGCAATGTAATTCCATAGGAGAAATAGACAGCTTTGTACCCATTAAAATCAAAACTTCATAAACCAAAACAGCAACCTAACAGGGTGTAGGAAAAAAAAAAAAATCCAGAAACCTTCTCGTTGGGCCAGAACTTTATCCACTTGATCCAACAATACATCGACTCAACCCAAACTAAAAATAGCCTAGTAGCTCACGAACTGCACATAAATTACCTTTCAATGTAATAACCAGAAAACACTAAACAAAATAACGGTAGAACCTCACTCAGTAAGATAATCATTGTTGTCTAAACTGTGTATAAAAACATAACAGATAACACCATTTGAAATCCATAATTTGTATCCCTTGATGCATTTTCAACCACTCAAAAACTATCCTACTCCCATCAATTATCTAAGAATGTCAAACCTTTCTGATATACAGATACAGCGCAGAAACTAACTCCAACAGTTCAGTAAATGCGAATTGTTCAGTTAACAGAGAAATGAATAATGTACAGAAGCATATCTAATACAGCAGTGCAAAACACTCTTCACAGCTATACTGACACATTGAAATTGAACACTTTTCTAGAACTAATGAACATCAATCAAGAAGACCCATCTGAAAATTGGAAGCTAACCTGAGACTTAGACCATGAGAGGTCAAGCACATCATGCAGATGTCCCTGAAAGGAGCAAACGGGTTTGTCAGTGAGTGCAAACACGGTCTGCGGCACGACAAACTGGTCGAGGCTCAAGGACTTCCTACTCACACTGGACCTCCCCTTCCTCTTCCTCTCCACATCCCTTAGCGGCGATAGCATTGCCGCAGCCGTCGGCTCCGGCGACCCATTCACCACCAAAAACATATTCACACTCCCCCCATCCTCCCCCTTCTCCCTATCCAGCAGCAGCAGCTCCCCCTTCCTCTCCCCCTCCACCACCTGCCACACATGAATCACGCAATCCTCACCAGCACTCGCCAAATACTTCCCATCCAAACTAAACTTAATGCTCCAAATAGACCCACTATGCGCCTGAATCTCCTGGCTCTTGTAAAGCGCCGTCACCTCCTTGCAACTCTTCCCATACTGCTTCACTCTCACCCTCTCCGGACCGTGAAACGTCGTGTCCTGGCTGTCGTCGGTGGCCGAGCTGGACCGCCGGCCGCCCTTCTCCGACGAGGTGTCCCTCTCATCGCTGCTCCGCCGATCCCTGTACCCCGCCACGGAGCTCGCCACACTCTTGATACTCTTCAACCACCCCCCTCCCTTCTTCTTCACCTTGGACCCACTCGCATTGGAATCGACGCTAGCCTCCTCAACATTCTGCCTCCGCATTAACTCCTGAACGATGGGGGAGTGCCCCACCGTCATCTCGAACTCCTCCATAGTCAAGTGCCGCCCCGTGGCAACCTCCCGCAGATTCTCCCAATCGTTCACCACGAACTCCTTCCCGTTGTCGAGATCGCGTATCGTGCAGAGCTCTTCGGACGGCGGCTTGGGGTTCGGCGGCCTAGGATTGGCGGCTGCGGAGGATGAGGTGGCGGATGCTGCGGAGGCGGCGGCGGCGTCGGCGGTTGTGTTAGTGGTGGTGGCGGTGTCGGATTTGGATCGGATTGGGGAGACGCGATCGCGTGGGGGAGGGTGAGGGTTTTGGCGCGTGAGTGAGGATAAGCCGAGTGATAGGAGGAGGCGCGTGCGGCGCTCTGAGACAGAGGTGGGTTGGGAGATCCATACGTCGTAGTTGTTGGTGAGGGGGAAATTGGGGAGTGTGTCGTTTTGATGGGGTTGGGCGTCGTTTTCGATATCTTCGTTGTCGGAGTTGGAGTTGGAGCATGAGCAGGAGGAGGAGAGAGAAAGTAAACGGTCGTGAGAGTCGTAGAAACAGTCTTGTTCTTGGTCTTGGTCGTGTTTTTGTTCTTCTTCGTCTTCTTCTTCTCCCAGAGCCTTGCTCATGGTTCGTGCTGAAAATAAGGGCTCAGAAGATTGGGATTGGGATTGGGCATTCCCATTGGCAATGAAAATGCCCAATCGATTATCCGATCAGTGACGGCGATTAGATCCGACCCGAATGAGATGCAACAGAGAAGAAGAGAAGAAGAGTAATGTGAGATTGTACAGAGCCTACGCTATTGCTATCGCTATGCTATGCTCTGCTAGCACACAACAACGCAGGCACCATCAATTTTCATTTTCCTTTTTTCTTTTTTCAGCCTTTGATGATATAATCAATGCATCTACCCTCTCTCCGTTTTGTTTTGTTTTCGCTTGCTTTGTGTTGTGCCTGTCTCTGTTTTCTGCGCCCTTTTCTCTCTTTGGACTTCCAACTACTAACAATTAACAATTTCCTTTCTTCTTACTGCCTAACGCTGTTTCTTCTTTCTTCACTAACTTCTTTTTAACTAATAACAAAATTTAATCAATTATTTCTCAACTTATAACAATAATATTATCATGCCGGTTACCTCATTCTCAAAGAACGTAAGAAAATTACATTTCGAGTAACTGCAAAATATTTTACATTATGACGTCATAAATATATAGATATTTAGATATTCATATAACATGCTCCTTTAATTACGTAATCTATATATAGACGTGCAAAATTAGAATTAGTCTTTCAATTAAGAAGAACCGAGACCACCTCTTCACTGGTGTTATGACTTTTTTTTGTCAAAAATAAAGGATGCTTTTGACTTTAAATTTTGCTACTAGTTTTTTTTTTTTTTAAATTGATGTCAGGAATAAATATTAATTTAACGAAAATAATTATATAAAGCGTATTAGGTATATTTTAGCCATATGTCTACCGCATTTTAATAATAGAATAGATCATGGTATCATTGCAATTTGTCAGCACTTTTATTTTAAAATGCGGTAAATTGTTTTCCTTTTCTTTTAAAAAGAGAAATCATATTTTATTTTCTTATTCATCATTAAGGAAGGGAAAAAAAAATCAACATGTAACTTTCAATATATGTTATGAAGGCAAAGACAAAAAAGCCCTCTCTATAATTTTGTCATCAACATGTTCCATGCCCGGGGCTGATTCCCACCAACAATCCCATTTGCATCGTTGTTAGCTAAATATTAATTTCAATGTCAGATTTTCTTCACACAATAATTTTGAAATAAATATATATATTTTTTGCGATTTAAAATATTTAAAGAAAATAATAAATAAGAAAGGTACACGTATATGAACGATCTTGCATTGGTGAGGCAAGAATATTATATTAGTATATACATAAGCACATAAGCATGATTTTCCACGATTAAGTTCAAAGTGGTAGAAGAACTCCACCAACAAAAGTTTTGGTGTTCTTGAAATTGTCCCTCGAACAGTTTATGTTCCTCAAAGTGTGTTGCATTTTGGTGAGGCACTATAATTGTGTCTTGGATTAGCACTCAACAACACATTTGTTTTATTTTTGACATTTCAAAGCTAGCATCACAAGAAAGACATTCACGAGAGGAATTTTAGGAACATTTGATTATACTAACTGGGGACAAATTAAAAAGGTAAAGGTGTGTCATTATGTGATAAACACTGTAACTTTGAAAAGTGGTGACTTACAAGGCTCACCTGAATCATGCATAGGTAGGGGTCACTAAACCTCTTTTCTATAATTAAGGATGATGTATTATTATGTTTTTTTTTAATAAATTAATTCTCTATCTTTTACTTTTCTAACTTTTGATTATTGTTATATTCTTATGTTCAATTATGATTATATCTCATACCCATCTTGTCTTTCTCTTCCACCAATAACCCAAGTTTTAATTAATTGGTGATAACTTGTGATTATTACCCAAATTAATTACATTGGCTAATCTAAATTAAGCTAGGGGCATCCATTTAAGGACCTCCAAAATGTCTATTTTCTTGGTCATGGAGGGGAAATAATATTGTCAAAATAGATGGTACCTCATCTTTCAATTATTGTACCCAAAAATAAATAAATGGGCATGCTAATTAGCTTCATACTTATGTTAACTAATTTCCCCGCATAGAATTTTTTTTTTTTTTTTAAATGATGACAGCCTGCATGAGGACATTCAGAATTATTGAAACGATTATAGAATTTTAAGCTGGTTTTATTTGAATGAGTTGAAAGATTACAGGTGAGGAATTTTTAAGAAATAAAACCTTGCATGTGTAAGCTATATTAACTTATTGAAAATCTTGTAGTTTTCTGTAATTTCATTAAGAAAAACTTTTGAAGTAATTAAGGAGACTCTTCTTGCATTATCAGAAAAATAAAATAAAATATAATAATAACTAGATATTAAATAAGGATTCCTAAATATAAACTTAAGTAAAGCATTTCATATGTGGCAGTTATGATAAACGAAATATTGCTGACAACAAATATGTGAAATTATTATTTAATTGGGACTAAATAAATCTCATTAACGAGGACACATATACTGTAAAAGAAGATTATTATTCCACTTTTTATGTAATAATATATTTTAATTTTCATAAATTTATTTTCTAATTAATAAGAGAACATTATTGTTTTTTTAAATCATGTATTATAAAAATTAATAAGTTTCAATTATGTATCAGTTTATGGTAAATAAAAATGTAAAAAATGGCTAATTTCAGTGTATTTCAATTGAGTTTATAAATATAAATTTTCTTGTACTCATCATTTGCATGACCATTAATTACATGGTATTTTCTGGCTGATTTATAATCCATTTTCTTCAACAAATTTTTCTCTTGTTTCTTTCAGTTTTTGGTTCACAGTGATTGTAACGTTAATTTCAATTTATATTATTATTAATTAATTAATTATTCCATTCCAAAAGAAGTTAAAAAACTGAACTGTATATAACAAGTTTTCAAGAACTAAATATATATATATA
>Ga0099824_1002697_pt1 | contig 26039 bp, 16 predicted proteins | sample SiratrowhiteBW_FD_76837 | JGI IMG/M metagenome (GOLD analysis project Ga0099824, IMG submission 76837) | Root nodule microbial communities of legume samples collected from California, USA - Siratro white BW | ecosystem: Host-associated > Plants > Roots > Nodule | place: USA: California...
TATATATATATATATATATATATATATATATATATCTTGATATAATTGTTTTTGTAAGTAGAGTTTATTATTTTTATAACTTTACAAAAGTAATTTATAAATTTTATATGTACCATCTTTTACTAAATAAATAAGATGAAACAATTTGTTAAAAATATCTAAGAAATAATCTCTTGTAAAAAAAATACAATTACAATAAGAGTAGACAATAAAAAGTTAACATCAATTTTTGAAAGAGTTCTCCTTATATATTATTTAACCTTTTTATTTCTAATTACATATTTACGCTTAGGTTTTTAATAAAAATAATTATTTGACAAGAGATAAATAAGTCTTACAACTTTAAATTTTATAAAATTATTTATATGTCGCTTATACCATATGTTTAATGAACATTTTGCTTTCATTCCACAATTTTTTTGTTATCTAAATAACTATGATAGAAGTGTGTGTAGAACAACAGTGAAAATTAAATTAATCAAATAATTAATATCAGTATAATTAGAAATTAGAATATTTTTATTTAAATAAATTTTAAAATATTATTTTAAGATAATCAACTTTATTTGAATGTAAAATTATCAATTTTTACGTGAAAAAGGTGTTTCTGACATTAAAAATAAAAATTATTATAAAAATCATAAACTATAAATCTTCGTATTAATGAAAACAATTTATATTTTAGACTACAGACTAAATTTTAGTTTATGTTCAAATTTAACTTATGTTTTTATAATATAATTCATTTTATCTTCACACAACGTGTCAGACCTCAAAATCTTCCACGATCATCAAGAAGGTTCTATAATTCTTGACAACTCCAAAAGCGATGCTGCAACTCCTAATTATACCCTCAAAGTTTCTTTCTTTTCAGAGCCTTTGCATGTTATATTTAAAAAAATAAATAAAAGAAGGTTTATAAATTGATTTTTATTAATTACTTTTTTTTTTCTTTTTTACAATGAAAATTAAACTACAGTGTGATAAACTGTATTAATTTCAAAATTACAGAAATTAATAAAAAAAAAGACCAAAACTAAATCTAAATGCTAATACTAAGCTGTGACACTTCATGTGTGTGTATCTTTGTCTATGAATGATGCAAAGAGAAGCAAGAAAGCTTATGATGAAACCAAACAAACAGATAGTTTCAAAGAAGAAAAGGCCAATGAAGTATCACTCAGTAACAATGTATTTGACAAGAAGAAACCAAATAAGAATGCATCATTTTCACCAAAACAAACATGTACATATATCTTTGGAAGCAGTGCAATAAGAACATGCGAGTAGCATGCTACATGCATCAAACGATATCTTTCAACGTCTCACGTAGGCCATATACCTAAAATTAGTTGAACCCTATTAATAAAGATAACAAGGAAGGACATTCTTCAAATATTTTACTTTTTTATTTGTATTTTTATCACATCACATATTTATTACCTTTTTTTTTCTCTTTCTTTATGTTCAATTGCATTTTTAGTTCTTATATAATCATAATTTTACAGTTTTAGTACTTGTATTCTAATTGTGTTGATTAGGTCTTCAAACATCACAAACATGTGATTTTGATCATTTAGGTTATTAAAATGTTTATTTACAACTTCTAAAAGGCTAAATTGTCATAATTGTAACTTTGAGAAACTAAAATTTCTCATCATTATTACTATACATATACCTAAAAGATAAAAAAATAAAATAAAAAATGCAACAATTAGACCTTAACTAGGTTTTCAAAAATCATTTTAATTTTGAAACCTCTCAAGTGCAATGTTGATAATATAATTAAGACAATTACATGTGAACAAAAATTAACTACTCTACCTTTTAGGATTGGTTCCACACATGAAAATGAAAACATGGCACAAAGCATGTTTCTGCTAGCTACCATTTAGTTGCTGACAATTCTGCCACTTTCAAATTACTTTGTTGACTAATTTGTGACTATAAATCACTGAGCTGTTGCATTATTATTTTTTGCACTTGTTCATATTATAATACCATCTTTAAGAGAAAACTAATTACATTCAAACACTTAATATTAGCAGATTTTTTTAACTGTTATTTAGCAAGTTTTAAACAGAAGGTTTTCACTAGTTATATGTACAAACCAAAGTTATCTTATTTTTATGCCTTTAAATAATTATAAGATAAATAATTGTAGTATTATGTTTATGAGTGTTTAGGGATTACCAACATCTAATTTTATACCTGTTCTACAAGAATATTTACAAAAATTTTATCATAAATAACAATATTTTCTTGGGTTTCAACTTCTTCTAGGTCTTTCTGTATTGTAATAGGGGTTCCTTTCGGATAAAAAATAAATAATTAATATCTAAGAAGATTTAGTATTAATGAGCCATAAATATTCTATATAAAAAAGTCAATATAATATCTTTAAAGATAATGAAGTGTGTACTTTTATTTGTTATGTATCATTTTTTAAATTAATGTGACCAAAGTCGAACTGAATCTTACATAAATATATTTTCTCTTAATTAATTCATGTGTCAAGATATTTCTCTCATAACAAAATTATCAGAGAACAATTGTTAAATCACACAGAGTTAAAAGTTTAATAAAAGAATATTTTGTTAAAAACCATATAAAGGTGCAATAAAATTGTAATAAATAATATTTTTTAATTAAAAAATTTGACATTTTATCTCTTAACAAGTTAATCAGGGATATACATTTTTTATTCTAGAAGTAAATTTGTTGTTATAAGTAGATATTGTGGTGTATTGTTAAAATTCAAGCTTATAAAGTTATCCTATTATGTTTTTCATTGTTATTATTAGTTTAATCAGAACAAAATTAATAAACTTTGAATAAGTACTTTGACTAGTTTGAAGAGAAATTCAACACAGATAGTCTTAATATTATAATATTAAAGGCTGCAATGTTCATAGTTTTCATTAATTTTATACCAGTTAACAAAATAAAAATAAAGGTGGAAATGAATTCAAGTTACCTTTCTATGAGGGCAATAATTTATGCTGAGTGCTCAGACTGTATTGTCCCTGTCTTGTATGGGTGCCCTGAAACTGTAGGGTATCAGCCAGGCACTTGTCCTGCAATATTTTTCCATTCAGTAACTCAAATTTGATGATTCTCCTAAAACATGTTTGGAAGGTGTCATTTTCATCTTCAATCATCATTACTATTTAATTTCATTGATATTTAAAGGCTATTTATCAATTTTTTTTTACTAATAATAATAATTAATATCAATTGAATTTTTCTTATTAATCACAGTTGATAAAATCTTTTACTGTAACTATCTTTTTTATCTAAAAAGTCTGAATTATTTTTTAAAATTAAGTTTAATTTCACTTGAACCAACTTGATATAAACATGATAATTTATACCGGGCTTAGAGTAAATCGACTGTATATTAAAAAAATCTGATTTACCTTTAAAAAAATTAGGTCTAAGTCAGATTTATTTACTGAAATATTGTTTTTTCTTTAAAGATTTAGTTTGATCTTCATAAAAGAGTATTTCTTATATTCTTTTGGATATATTGATTTATCAAGCATAAATTAAAAACGTTAAAGTTATTTAATAAAAGAAAATTAATACACAAATTTTATTTTCATTAATAAATATATTGATCTTTAATAATTGTTATATATATTTTATGAAAGGATAATTCACGTTAATATGCAATTGATTTGAAAAAAAAATCATTAAAAAATTTAAATTTAGAAATAAAAAGAAATAAAAAATTTAGTTAATGTTAATATTAACATTGTGTTAAAACAAACTAAGGAAAATAAAAAACTTATACTAAAATTGTTAATTTTTTTTTAATTATACTAAATAAGTCGACTATTTACCTTCTTTTTATAAATAAAATATGCTTTAAAAATATTTTCTTAATATCATTAAAAGCTTTTACTTAAGTAAAATAATTTCACACATAATATTTTTCTAAAATGTATTACTTTTGGAATATTCAGGTAAACACAACCTTGTTATAGTGTGCATGTTTGAAAAATATTATTTTGGACAAATAATTATTTATTTTTCAAAGACTTTCTTACAATTTATAAAAACAAACAATTTATTTTTGTAATAACTGAACTAAAAATATCTTATATCACAATTATTTGTGTCTTAGAACCACAAATTAGCATTGCTGCATATAATTTTTGACTAAAAATAATTTAAGAATATGAAGTAAAAATTATACACATTTTTGTGTTTATACAATATCTCCTTTATGTGAAAAGGATTATTCACATTTTTATACAAATGGACAACGAAATATATTGGTGCAGAGGAAGCAAATTTGTACACGCTCACTTATATAAACCCAAAGATTAGATATTTATAAGTCTCATTTCTTTAATTACACAATTTATATAATACATTATTATAACCTCTTTTTCGTTTATTTTTTTCGTATTAATTGCATTAAATTTAGTTATATTAACCTTTCAAATATACAAATAAAAATTCCTTTAACAAAACCAAACAAAACAAACACTTAATAAGTAATAGCCTATGCTGTAAGAATCAGACCAAATAAGTCAATTTAACTGGAAAATATATAGGCTATATGATTCATATGAGTAATAAACTTGGTCTCAAATTGAATTGGTTAGAAAATTAGTGAACTTTTAAATAATAAGTTAAATATTTAAAAACAAATAAATATTATTTAGATGTTATTTTAATTTTTTTCTCTAAAAGTACAAAAAGTAGATTATTTGCTATTTTCTTTTTGTAATTTTTTTTTCAAAAAATGTTATTATATATTGTTGAACTTTAAACTTAAATAATATAAATATTTAAAAGCTTATAAAATGTGTTATTATTTTTCACTTTTGATCTTATTAAATTATAATAATATATTTATCTAATATTTTGGTTGTACAGTTTAATTATTACTAGCTTGATCACGGTTCAACACCATTCGATCAATACATCTTAAATTAGAGTCTTAACTGGTCTAATTTAAAAAACATTGGTAATAATTATTTAAATAATAATTATAATAATAATAATTTTGTGTTTTAGTTTCTTTCTTTTACTATTTTATTTTTAAACTTAAGAAAAAAAATGTTTAGTTTTCATATTATCCTTTGGATTGGTTTGATGATTTCTTTTTTCATAACTTCTCATAATCTTTTTTTTTTCTCTTTTTTTTAACAAATTTTATGTAATGATTTATAAAAAAAATCTAGAAATGTCAATATGAACTGATTTATTCCATTTGAACTCACTCTCCATCTGATCTGTCAAAAATGAATTAGAAACAAATTGACACACACATAAAACTTGCGAGTTAACAAATTTGATATGTTTTTGCACTGAATCTACAAGCTCGCATAAATAAATAAAAGAAAACATCTATAGAAATCTTTGTAATTTTTCAAAATTCGAAATTTTACTATTTTATAAAAATAAAAAATTACTACCATTATAAAAAAAAGTTAAAAACTAATAAACTGTAACTAAATAAGAAAATATTTCGTACAAAAATATATTAAAGTAGATATTTTATATTTACAAATATATGATATTGATAAAAATACTTAACCATATTCAACATTCAGATAATACATATAACAATAAAACGTTAATAAAATTAACGTAATTTCCAGGGTGAGACCAAACACATTACCTCAAAGACTATAGATTATACAGAAAGGGTGTTCGGCACTAACTTGCATATCCCACTCCTCATTATCATCCTTAGAGTTTGGTACCATTAGTCCTTATAATATGTTTTCCATTGGGTTATGTACACTTACATATTACTTCCTGTAAGATCAATATATCATACATCATATTTTTTCTTCCAATACCATATGAAATATTAAGTTTATGTATTCGAGCATCTATTAAAAAAGTCACTTTTTTATTATCTTCTGAGTATCCGTTGGAAGATATCTTAAACAACCAAAAATAAGAATATAAACATGCTACAACAACACTATACACTCAATATATTTTGTGATTGAATCTTTGCAAACTTTAAAGAAATACATGAAAAAATAAAATATAGATAAATTATAATATATAAATAAGTGTAATCTTATTTTACTAAATTAATTTTGTAGAATTAGGCTGGTCTTAAAATCTACTTTTTTTAAATATGGTTTCAATCTATCTTAATTTTGTTGAATCTCTTGTCACTCACAATCTCTTTTAATTTCATACTCGATATTTTCTCAACATTAAAGAATATGTTAAAAAATTTATATTAAGTAAAATCAAATTATAATATATAACTTGATACAAATATTATTTTATTAAACTAATTTTACAAAGTTAAATTAAACTTAAGATTTAATTTCTTAATAATCTTAAAAATTTATCATTCACAAATTTTATTAATATTCTCTCCCGTTTAAAATATAATGCAAGGTTAGAAAAAAAAGAGTACAATCATTATCATAAGTTTTTTATAACTTTTTGAAAATATTAAAAAAATCATGTTTGTTCCTATTACATGTTATGAACATATAATTTTTATTAATAGATAAAATAAGAGAACTTTAAAAATTATCAATAATAAAGCTATAATTTTGATTTTTTGTTTTGAAAGTTGAATAAAATAAATAAAGTTAATTATTTCTATTAATATATATAATTATATTAAAAGTGTCCATTAAAGATTATAAAAACAATATTAAATCATAATCAATCTAACTCATAGAGGAGACTCTTTTAACACTTCTTAACATGTTTTTTTTCAATCATAAAGCTAAATGTGTATATATAGAGAGAGAGATAGATGATAGATACATAAATAATAGATAGATAGATGAATATAATTGGTTGGTTTGATTAGATAAGTTGAGATAAAGTGGTGTTTCATAATTAAGTCATGAATAATAAATAGAGAGATATAGATATGTGATATACATGTATATACCTGTGGTTTAGATTAGCAGTGAGAAATGTGCTTAAAAAAATTCAAAGAGATAGGAAATGATTCGTCCAGAAGCTACACATGCAAACAGAATGATAAAAGCAATTAATAAACAAACCCATCAGAATAGAAAGGAATTGAAAAGGTTGAGCAAAAGACATAGCACAATAATTAACTTAATAGAGTGAGAAAAATACATATATACAGACATGGGGTATATCTTTTATTAGGACAAAGACATGCAGAAACTGATATGTTATGTTATATATGTGCCAATGCAACACCTATTAATCTCAATCTTCTTATCTCTTCATCTCTTCTTCTCTCTTTCTCTCCCACCCAAAACCAAAACCAAAACCCTCTCATCATCCTTCTCTCCTAATCTCTATCTTTCTGGCTACTGTTTGTTACTTCCATCACCAAAATGCCCTTTCTTATCATGAAAGAGTGTAGTGTGGTGGGGCTCTTTCTGTAACATGCCTTTGTTGGAGGCAAAATATCTTGGAGGTGCCTCTGGTTGCTTTCTTGATGCTATCTGTATCATTGTCTCAATCGGCGACTGTTTCAACTTTGAGGGGCCAACTTTGCTTCTTTCACCATACAATTCTAGTTTAGATGATAATCAACATTATTTTAGTTCATACACATAGAATTCATGTATATCACACAAAAATATAAGTTCAAGTTTTGCTATAACATACAAAAACTTTGTTAATGGATAATATGTGTATCTCTTTATAAGGATAGGTCTAGGATTTACAATGATCAAAGTTGATCTAGCTAATAAAAAAACACTCAATACTATCTCACAGGATTCAAATTTTATATATATAAAGATTGTCTCAATCCTATATTTGTAATGGAAATGATAGAGTTAGACAACAAAAACAATAAGATTTACTAATATCTTGATATTGACGGTAATAAGAACTTTCTATTTGTAACAACTCTTCATACAATTTCTAATACTTCTACATATTTCAATAGACAATCCTACTGTTCAGATTGAAAAAATATGAGTGAGAAATCTTCAGTAAAAATTACAGCTCAATCAAATAAGATTATAGCATTTAATCTTAAAAACAACCAACATAGATTCTTGCAAGAAGTAGTTACAAATTGTGTTTTACTATCTCTTTTCTCTAACTTAGTGTTAACCTTTTTTTCTAATTATAATATAGATACATTATATTAGGTCTGTCATATGTTATGGACACATAAAAAAATAAAATAATAGATTTGAGCTTCTTAAAAAAATAATCTAACTCTTTTATTTTTAATTGACTTAATATATCCAATATACCTCTTCCAGTCAAAATTACTTTAACTTATATACGATATTAGATATTTAGAATCATTCCTTATGGAATCACATAATAAATCTATCAAACATACACCTTATCAATACATATTTTAAACAAAAATTAATTCGACTTTACAAAAAAGTAAAATTTACACGCAGTTCAATCTATCTTATCTCAATTTATAATTCAAGAAAGCTCACTTTGAATCTCATTATCACTGTTTTTGGAATTGTGTCAAATACCCACGTTGTTAATGAGTTGAACATAAGTTTCTGCTTAAAGGTAGTTTCAAACACCTCTACATGAAAATTACTGGCACTATTTATTATATATTTTGCTTTTATAACATGCATCATTCGTTAAAATACAGTATATGGAATTTATTAAAATAAAAATTGAAACTTTATGTTCGCACTAAAATATATCTCTAACCAGTTTTGCACCTGATAAAAAAAGAAATGATGGTTTTATTGTAATGTTATTGTATTGAATACAAATTCGATTTATAGTTTAAATTAATTGGCTTGCAAGTTGCTGTCAGATATTTGTTTGAGGGGTATCCCCTTTGAAGGCACTGTGCCACTTGCCTGCTATGAAGGGTTCAGAAATGGCCAAATTTAGCTATGAGACAGTGACAGCATAATGTTTAGATTTGGAAAGGTAAATAATTTTTTGTAAAGGTTAAACTTGTGATACTAGATTTTTCATATTATTTCCAAGGTTGAGACTAGCCTTCTGGGTAAGATATTTGTTTAACAATTATTTTCCTTCAATTAATTGCATAATAACTTATGTTATTTCAACTAAGTAATTGAAAGATTGATCGGTGGTCACTTTTTATGAAATAAATTATGTGTTAGGACTAAATTATTCACTTTTCTGTCCACTCAATTTTTATGGAGAATAGTTACATGAGAGTTTAAAATTTGTATCCTTTAAAAACATTAAAAGTTTATATAATTCATACGCTATTTAACCAATTTATCTAATCCTTTTAACTATAGTTCAATGAATTTGTAACAAGAAAAAAAATACATTAAAAATGATTCGTTATGAAAAAAAATTGTATCTTTCACTTACATTATACATTAGTTTTTTCAATTATATATTATTATTGTTTGATATGAAAAAAGGGACTATTACTTTCCCATGTAGTATATAAAAGTGAAAAGGTTATATATATATATATATATATTAGGTGTCAAAACAAATTATTTAGTTTTTTTTTTCTCTGCTGTGGGTTTTCTCTCGTATACTTGATAAGATACAAATAAATTACTCTATGTAACGTGAATAATGAATCATAATAAATTAGATAAAAGTTTTAACCTCAAATTTAACTTTTAAAACAATCTACAAACCCTATGTTTTTTTTTCGTATTATGTTGAACTTAATTAGATCATGCCAAAAGATTATTAATTTTATTCAAACGTAATATAGTTTCTATTTGTTGGTCTAGAGATGGAGGAACAGAGAGAATATATTTATTTTATGTTTCCAAACAGAGTATATTGTGCAGATAGAACTCTTCAACTCTTTATATGTGTCTCAATAATTCACTACTTGAGTATTTATTAGAAAATTTTTCTGTCGGAAAAATATATATAATTTGAACAATCTATAAGTACTGGCCCACCACAACAAATTCATAAAATCTATTGGGCCACGGCCCGATTTGACATTCTATGATCCAGCAACTCAACCTATTTTGCCATTTAAACAGCAAATTATATTTGTTCTTAACCATAATTATATCACAGGATCATACAAAAATATTGTTTTTCTTTAAATAAATACAAATATCTTGCTAATAAGAAATATGTATATATTAAATTAGTAGGCACAATTACAAAATGCTTGTGTAATTGATAAAGATTATATTCATATTTAGCAAATATGTGAATTTAAATTTTATACTAATGTGAGAAGAACCTTGTTGATGAATAGAAATCTTATCTTAATCTTGATGAACCCCTTACTAGAACTTTATTTCTTAAATACCTTTAAATTTAAATAACATCTTAGATATTTGTAATTTAAGATTTCAAGCGTTATTACAACACTTAATGAACAAAGCCAAAATGTTAAACTACATTACATTTGATTAATTAATCTTTCAAAATAATTAAGAAAGAAATAAAAAAGTTATATTTCATGAAAACATTGAATAACTTGAAAAAATAGATGACTGAAACCGCTGTTATTGAGAAATAGAGGGAGTAACAAATATCATTTAAAACATTTGTATGTTTCATTAGTTACAAAAACTCATGCACATAAACGTTAGTAAACCTTACAACTTCAATTATAAATATACTTTTATGATGTTGTTATTATGAAGAAAAGTGATTTTTGTAGCCTCAACAAAATTTCATTTCATGGCACCATCAATGAAACTTTGGCTAATGATGTTCATGGCTATTGGCAATTCCTTGGTGAAACCATGCCTTTCATATGAAGATTTTGATCCATACGAGGGTCCTATTTCTCCTATGTCCAGTTATGAAAAACTCTTAACTGATTGTATCCTTAAGTTGCATCCACCATGTGATGATCTGTACATGTATGGTACCATATTTTTTGACAATGAAACAATTTCCAAAAATTGTTGCAACAACATTCGTGAAGTGGGAAAACAGTGTCATGACGCATTAACAACATATTTTATTAACTTACCAAAATCGAAAGGAAAGAAAGCCCAAATTTTACGAAGGAGTAAAGAAATTTGGAATGAATGTAACCCCAGCGAGTTCAGAACTCACCAACATTTAAACAATGTTTTGATTCGTAGTTCAACAAAGTTTCATTGACAATGTGGTGAAGAGATGTTATGGGACATTTTTTTTTTGGCAATGATTCAATTAGTAGAGATTGTTGCCAAAACCTTGTTCAGGATGTATGGAAAGACTCTCGTTTTGAGATTTCCACATTTTACACAAAATAAGACCCATATTTGGAGTAATTGTCTTTATTTTTGGTACAATGGTTAATTGCATTATAATTCATTATCTTTAAATAAATTGAAGTTTAATCATTGAAATACTTGCATGTTAATATAATGTTGCATTATTTGGAATAATTCTATGGATTCATTTGGATGTTTTTTACAACTTTTTCTATTAAACAAATAAGTTATTGTTTTGATGGATCATGACTCTTACCCACTTTTATCTTGTAATTATTTTGATATTAAAAAACTTTTCATTACTTAAGAGTCAATATCCACGATATTTTATATACCTTTTCTCTTTTAAGTTATTAATACATTTTTTTTACAAAATTTAATAGTCATCAACCTCAAAATAGATAATAATAGAATCACTGTAGTAAATTGACTCAAACCATCAACAACTTGTGGCTAATGCTAATCTCCATGGCCAGTGCTACTTTCTTCATAAAAACAGGACTTTCATATCAACATCCTGAGGCTCCAATTCCAAGCCCATCATACAAAAATTATTTGACAGATTGCGCAGCAAAACTGCATCCACACTTTGCTGATCAAACATATTTTGATATATTTTATGGCAATGAGGCAACTAGTGAAGATTGTTGCAAAAACCTTCACGTGGATGTAGGCAAATCCTACACGGATAACATGATCAAATTCGTTTTGGCATCATCACCACAGTTCAATAAAAAATGAGACAAAATTTGGCGTAGGATTAACCAAATTTGGAATGGATGTACTTAGACAACAACCATCTTTGAAGAAATTGATGTCTCATTATTTCAGTACTTACATTAACTATACTTCTTCTGGTGTTGCGTTATTTGAAATAAAAAATCAATGCACTTTATTTCTGTTTCTTCATAATTTTGTCATACAATACAATATCTCAGATCATAACTCTTGCCCATTCTTGTTGGTGATTATATATTAAATTTTAATTATAATTCTAAACATATATAATGAAAATGTTCCTTTAGTTAGATTTTTGTCTAACTAGTACATTAGTTGGTGGATTGCGTATTTTTAAATAATTAAAACTCATAAGTACTAAATCAGAATGGTTGCATTTAATTATAGAATTTTTAAAAATTATTTTTCATCAAAAGTGTTTTTAGATTTTTTTTTACCTTTTATCTTTTTCAGTCTATTTTTTATCTTCATTTTGAAATCAAATTCAAATTTTGTTTGATCATAATTTTGATCACAAATTTAATCATAATTTATGTGCTTAAATTATTTGAAGGTTAAACGACTCGAGTACAAGCAAGGTATCACAAATAAAACATGTACAAATTAAGCACTAAAATAATTAATATTGCATTTTATTGGTAAGCAATATGTAATGCAACTAAGCTAATCTTTTTTTATAATCCACTAACCTTTCAGCCTTTGGTTTCATCCGAAATTTGAATCATTTTAACCGCTCTTCAGGCAAGAATCACTTAGTTTGAAACTTAATGTACTCATCATACGATATTTAGTTACTCAAACTCACTTCTAATTCACTATATTCTCAAACTAACTTTGGCTTTATTACAACCATTTGGGGAATTTCTTACAATGTCCAACTTCAATATAAGATAATGACATAAAGACATTTGAAAAAAATTAATTTATTAGTATGAAATTAATGTATCTATTGCTATTTTTTGCTCTTGAGAGATTACATCCTTATCCCACAACTGCCAAAGGCAAGCTACGTAAATTATACCGCCCAATCTGGTTCTTGAGAAAATAAAAAATGCATAAAAAATATACCCTAATAGCTTTTGCTTTTTGGCCGAAAAATCTGCCCAAGTGATTTCAACTCCATGCTTTAATCGAGTATACCACTTCATATAATGCAGACTCCGGTTTGAACCAAATGAACTTATCTGCATATGCACAAGGATAACAAGTTATTAAAACAATGTGTAGAAAGAAGACAATAGACGCGTGTAAAATTAATCTAAGGAAGACAAAGTACGATAAACAAAAGCTTCCAACCTTAATCCAAGGAAGAATCTTTGATCTCACATCAAGTTGAATGAAAACTACCAGTCTATTAGCAGAATCATTTAAGACAGTTTTGAAAAAACCGTATTCCCTGCGTCAAGGAATTTAAATGGCAGAGAAACAATTTAAGATCAACTACGAATCTCGAAATGTAAATTAAATAAGGAATAATAAAAATGAATTGATATAAGTTCTTAAGAAACTGAAGACTACCTGCAATGCAAAAGTAATATCACCCTCGTCTACTTTAGGCGACACTCTTCTTAATTTATCCTCTCGAGATTGTCCTAGTTTAATAAGACCCTGCAGTTACAATATATATTTCATCATTTTACTCATTATCACTTTCCCTCGCTGATGCAACACTTGATTATGAAAATTCATCAGTTGCAGGATGCTAAATCTACAAATACAAAATGGAATCAAATTGTTTGAAATACCTGGTCACTTAGCACTCTGCACATGTTTGAAAATTCTAAGATTCCTGCTGGAGGAATTATAGATGATCTGCATATCCCCACATACGATTTATACAGCTGCAACATTCCATCATTTTTTAATTTAGAAATCAATATGCCGGTCAGAATGGACCAAACCCTTGTGAGTGTATGAAGCATACCTCTCCGAGGATTGTATCTTTCTTGGTTCCACGAAAGTGATTCATAGAAGAGCAGAGTATAATCTGCAAATAGTACAGAACCAGAAAAAAAGTTAGAGCCAATACCTAGAATGAAAGCTATTTATGCAGATAGGTTAGTTCGAGTATTCGATTAAACATGCCTTTTCAAACTACCTATCCTTAATATCATACAAAGTTACCTTCCCTTCCAACTTGTCACAATTCACATGGTTGATCAAAGGTCCCATCTTCCAACTTTTCATTGGGAAAGAGGTATAAAATCCATATTATACAGGCAGAATTTATTATCTTTTGCTGATGTATTTGAGTTAAGAGCCCTAATAAGACACTTTACATTCATATTTTGCTATTCAAACTTTTTAATACTTGGTAAGACTTTTGTGATAATAGTTAAGACTGAAATTAGCGTATTCATCAAACCTAAAATAGCATCTAAAGTATATGAAAAGATGTTTGTTCCAGAAACAGGGGAAGCCTTAGCACTACAGTTCATAGCACATTCACTTTTCAAGTTACCTGCTGATGATGTGGCAGAGATTGTATTGTATCCACCACCGGTGATCTATAAGTCTTGGACAAGGCACGAGCCATATGATCCGGCCTTACCTGCAATTTATTTTGAAAGCCTTAGGCTTTTAGCTAAAAAGTAGGACAAATAAATAATAGAACTTTACCCATTTAGTAAATCTAAATTTGTATGTAGTGGCTGATGTAAAAAAATTGTTATGTAGTGGTGCTCAGATGCCTTTAACAATGCTTTAATAATAATAGACTCTGATGAAAGGAAATGGTTCATTGCAACTATAACAAATTGTGCAGTTGCTATTATGGAACTAAGTTTCCTATACCTAAGATAACTAACTGATAAGTCAAATCAGACTAAATTTAAAGTATCGATTTCATGACAACACCTAAGAGCAACCACTGAATCTAAAAAATTAGAACACAACTTGACGAAATATACTGAAACCTATTAATGAATAAACTGAGGAACGAATGATTGAACACTTACAGTATCAAATTCACGTTTTTTCATTAAATCGGGAGCTGTGGGAAGATTTTGCTTGGAGAATGATATCTCTTCCAGTGAAGTGTTCAAATTGCAGGTAGATTCTCTAATTTCTGCTTCAAGCATCTCGATTGCACTCCTGTAAAGGGAAAAGCACTATTAAAGTTGTTCTGTTGCTGGATTTTGCTCTAGCTTAAATTGACGAAGCAAATTGAGACATAATAACTGGAACTTCCTCAACTCCTGGGTATGTACCAAAAAGATACAAGAACGCAGGTATTGATGAAGAATCTAAAAAGCATAACCCTTCAAGTACTAGAGAGTTGGGAAATTTAACCGAAACCTCAATTTAATCACACAACCCCAACTAAGTTCCCTTATCCTAGTTTTTTCCTCTTACCAAATATACATTTTATTGTATTTGATCAGTTATTATTTAAACTAGCTCACTGCAATTTAATTCCTCGCACATATTCCATGTCCAAGTTCAAATACTGTTACTTAAATTTTAAACTCTACAAAAACTAGGTAGGATTCTGGACTCGTGGTTAAGTTCCATTTCTACTTTTTCTTAAATAAAATGAACATTTTAGATTAATAATCTTGAATGCTTATTCATCATCTCATGGGAATAAAGGGCAAATAATAATAATAATAATGACTGACCAGCATATAGAAAGCGCATTCCGCATGTCTCCAGAAGCTGCGGCAACTTTCTGCAAAGACCAGTGCTAATTAGGCTCCACATAAATATTATTTCAAGATGAATTAGCACTTTTGTTATCTTGTCGTTAGCTGATTTATTCCAACGTCAAATTCATAATAGTAAAATGGGAGTTAATGCATTTTACATAAAGAATAAAAAAAAGTAGCATGGTCTAGCATTATTTTTTCAAGTATATTGGACTCACCCTAGCACATAGTTCCAGGGCTTGCTGTTGAAAGACAGTGTAAGGAAGTTCCTGGTGGTGAAACAAAGTGTTATTAACAAAATTATTCAACAGGGAGAAATGCAGAATTTGCTTCACATTTTTTCCTCCACCAATTCAGTAAACTTTTTAACAGAACATCCTAATGCCTATTTTCTTCCAGTAGTCATGATTAAAGATGAAGAAGCACAATCCTATAACCCAAGTTCAATAACAATAATCTTACTTTTAACCTTTCTTCAAGAATCTTGAGGAGCTGATCTTTCGAGTAAGCTTGAAAATTTACAACAACAGGCTTGCCTAGAACAAAACAAACAGAAGAGATTAAAAAAAAAAGACAATTAAAATAGTTTCCAATTGTGTACGCAAGTAGGATAGCTCCATTGATGTGGTCAATGAGATGCATATAAAATGAGAAATCTTTATATTAAATTCTTACTTAATTTACTCACAATTTAATGATGTAAGCCTTGGAAGAAATCGATCAGCTAAGTCAATTGCATTCGCTACGCCTGTATAAACAAACAGGATTAGTATTGAATTACCCAGACTGATTTGCTAACCACGATTTGGAAACAACAGCACTTTTGAGAAATTTACCTATTAATATACATCTAGAAAAAGGAAAGGTGGTGAGCATGAAAAGATCATGAAGCACGGCTCTGTCCTTGGTTATCAAATAATCTAATTCGTCAGCTACTATCAATCTGTTACAATGAAGGTGTATTACTTCTTTGATAACAACCAAAGAGAAAGAAATCTATACATGTCAGTTTATATTATATTTAATTTGAAAAACTCTAATTTTTCATAGTTCAGGGCAGGGATATATTTCTTACGTCATGTTCTTGATAGATGATTTCTGAGAATACATGTTATGAAGTTGTTGTAACGGCGAGGCTGAAACCTTTTTACCCTGTGTTTGGTTCAACCCAAGCATCTGCTAGAACAGCTACTAGGTCAGTCAACTGATAACGTTAACTTCAATTCAATTAACTGCGCATCAACATTCCTACCTTTGTGAAAATATCCGATGTGTTGGCAAGAGTTGTACAGTTTACAGATAAAACATCTGGCAGCGGGAGACCTGCCTGAAAATTAGATTCACAAGATCGTATTAGCAAAGGAACACAAAACACACTACGCCTCCAGATGGAACAATCAAAGTTAAATTAAATATCTATTTTAGTGGTATGTTTCTTCAGTAAATTACATTCTTCATGTTAGTCAAGGAACACATCAAACAAGCATACTAGATGTCATATTAGCATAACAACAAACAAGGGCTAATTAACTTTCAATATCTATTGAACCTGTGAACAATCATCAATCAATAACAGCACCAAGAACATGAAACCAACAATTAGGACATACCTCCTTAGCCCAATTGAGTAATTGCTCTTTCACTTTCTCCATAGACAACGACTTCCCGGTTCCGGGGCACCCGCATATGTACAAACTCCCAGCCTTTTTATGCTCAACGCATCCTTTGCAGAACTCCAAAACAACATTCTGCTCCTCCTCACGGCACACAACAGAAGAAGGCTTACTGGACAAGTGCAATGCCAGCTTCACCGCCTTCATTTGCTCACCATCTATTATTAAGTCAACAAAAAAAAAAATCAAAAATCAAAACTCACCACTACAAAAAAAAGACAGTGAGAAAGAAAAGAATCTCGAATCTTACCTTTGGGATTCCACTTGGGTTTCACAGCTTCCGGATCAGGTCGGTTTTCATCGGTACCGAACTTGTTTACCTGCAAACGAACGGCAAGAAATCGGTTGACTACAGGAATTGAAAGAGATGAGAAAGCGTATGTATGGGAATTAGGGTTTGGAGAATTACACTGGGGGAGGAATTGGCGGTTGCGGCGGCGCATCGGCGGGGCGATTTGCGGGGAGGCGAGGAAGGGTGGGATCGCAACGAGCGTTTTGCGGCGATGACTGGCATTTTTGTTGTTTGGAGTGAGAGAAGAGTGAAGAGAAATTTGAAGGTTGAAGAAGAAAATGTGATTCTGCAATGGAGAAAGGGAGAAGAGAAGAGATCTATAAGCTTTCTTTCGCGGGAAAAAGCTTACACAAGCGCGCCAAATTGCGAGCATCTTCTTTCAACGTTTTCCCGCGTCACGCTTCTCTGTCTGTTTTAATTGTTTCTTAAAGTTCAAATTTCAAATTAATTGCATCTTACATGACGATGAAGGTAAAATAAAAATAGATTAAAAATAATTTAGCAAATTATATTTCTTTCTTTTCTACTAAATAATTTATTCTCATTTTTTCCACTAAACAATTAAGAAAATAAAAAGTATCATACTTATAAATAATTGAGAAATAATTCAGCCCTTTAAATTAATAATTCAAATATAAAAATTAAAAGTCTTACTCGATAACCTAAAGAGAAATTCACTCTTAAAATAAAAACTTACCGCTTATAAAATTTTAACGAAAGTCAATTAATACTATAGACATTATTACTTGGTATATCTGTTAATTAAACTTATTTAGCTGATAAAACAATAAAATGTTTTTCTTAACTGCGTGGTCTTATAATAATAATTTTCTTTATTTGATATTGAGTGAACATTGTGGATTCAATGACCATTTAATCTTGAATACTAACATACATATCGATTTTATCGAACTGTTCTTTATTTGATTTGAACAGCTTTCATATTATTACGTATATCTTTATATATCTCGAATACAATAATATATATATATATAATGGATATCTACATGTGATAGTAATAAAATTGGAAATTAATTTTGTAATTTATTTAAACGTGTGAATAAATGAATGGATAAATATGATACATGTAGATAAATTTAAAAGAGTATTGTGATTGGAGATTTGAATTAATGAAATTTGAATAAGATGAAATAATCTTTCATAATTTTGTTAATCTCAAAAAACCTAACTTATTGCATATTTTTGTTAATCTCACTAAACCTAACTTATCTCATATGGTAATTACATAAATAATTTATGTATTTTTAAATAAAAATAAAATCCTATAAATAGAAAAATAAATTATATATATTGAATTGTTTTGAATTATCAATTAATTTATATGATATTTGTTTTTATTCTTTTTATATTTTTTGTTTTTAATAAAAATGATAAAAATATCCATACACGTTTACAAATGATGACTTCATCATATATTAAACAACTATCCATCGTAATACAAGTCATGTCTTCCTATCTATTGTGGAATGAAGATGTTTAGAACAATAAAATGTCTTTTAAAAAACAGTAATCTTCTTTTATAACACTTCCTGATGAATATGATATTCTTGACAAGTTTTGTTATCATTACATTTACAATTTTTGTAAGGACAATTCAAGTTAATTCATTATATACTAAGCTCTAGACTAGTTTGTTTATAGATAGAAACTAATCAAATATAACTTTAGTAAAAAAAATATGAAAAATTACGTGTGAGACATCTTTTACCATAAAAAGATCAAATAAAAATATAGAAAAAGTATCATTTACTAATAAAAGATGTATATTATTTCAAAAGAAAAAAGAATTTAAAGTAAATGGTTTAAATTTTTAAAAGAAGAAAAATATTATATTACTATACTTTATAAATTAATCTATTAATTTAGTATTTGGGACGTTTGAAACGTAGCCGCTAAGCGAGGATCTAAGCGAGACAAAGCTACACCAATTAGAATTAAATATCTCATGCAGGTGTTTGATGAAGCGAATTGGTTCAATCCAATTTAATGAACAACTAAATGCTTCAACTAATTGAAATTAGAGACACCGAATGCAACAAATGTTTGATGAAATGCTTTTATGCTGCCAGCAATTGTACCAAATCACCAGAATGCTTCAATTTAATTTCATCCGTAAATTTCTTCACCACTTGCAGTTTGAATCATGAATGTTGAACTGTTTGTTTCATTGCACCAACTGCATTTTCAATGGCACCTGATCGGAAATTCAAAACATGCACCCAAACTGCTCGATAAATTACTCTAATGAATAATGAATTCAAAATGTGCCTACTTCAACGAAACAGTTCCTGCTTGGATGTCCATGGACAATGCTTGAATGAAAACACTTCCCGGTGTTTCCCAACCTTTCATGATTGCACTCTATTTTCTACACTCCCCTCAGTACACTCGAATATGAACCAAGCTCAGATGTTACAATCTCAAAAACCAGCTAAAATATAGGAAGATGATGGGAATGTGAATGTACATCAGAGAGTGTTTACTTAATTAATATGAAACAATATTTACATCAACAACTTACCAAAAGATAAGCACAAATAACCAATTGCATGAAACTAGAAACAAACTCAAGACCAATCTACCACTTACTGTCACAACCAATTAACCCTTTAAAACTAGTAATGGGATAAAACAACTCTCAGACTTGATTAAACAATGATCACAATTTCTTTAACAATGACAAAGTTCAAACAGTTACAGTGTTTAGCCTAAACTTCAGTAAACCAGAAATACTTTTCTTCCGAGGATTATATGCCAGATGATGAGGACATATCTGACTCAGCCGAAATTTTCATGTAAGAATCTGAAGAGCTTCCTGAGAAGATTTCTATCCATTCCCATTCATCTTCTGCATATTTTAAATGTTTTCCCTTCTCCAGTGTCCGATGATGGGCCGCAGAAGATCCATCCGTTTCCCTTTCTGATTTATTTATCTCCTCAGAAAATCCATTCTTTTCCATTTTTGATTTATTTATCTCCCCCGAAGATCCATCCTTTACCTTTTTTGATTTATTTATCTCCTTAGAAGATCCACCCTTTACCATTTTTGATTTATTTATCTCGGTTTCTGAAGATTGTGTGTCAGGTTCTGACGATCTTCCTGATTCAGATGAGTAGTATTTTCTCCTTTTCCTTCTGCCTTTTGAAGATTTATCATGTTTTCCTTTCCTCAGTGCTTCCTGACTGTTGCCTTCAGGTTGGATTTCTAATATTGCAAAATTTTTTTGCAAAGTTTCCTGCCATTTGGAATTGAATAATTGGTTCGTAAAAGTTTATGCTATGCTTTCAAATTTCTAAGATACTATTTAGAGAGAGATAAAAAGAGTATTAATTTTAGCATTAAGATTTACGATGTTATCCATTAATTTTAGAATTAGGATAACGCTAACATTTAACTTTTTGCATCGCTATTTAGCTTATAAACAGAACCCATGAAACAAAGTTTAGTAAATTTATTAAACATTTCTTCTTTAAATAAATGTTGTTCTAAAGAGAACAATTTATTTACCTTGGATTCTGAAGATGCTGTGTCAGAATCTGAAGAGCTCCCTGATTCAGATGAGTAGTATCTTTTCATTTTCCTTCGGTCTTTTGAATATCTTTTATGTTTTCCCTTCCTCTGTGTTTCGTAATAATTGGTTTCAGAATCTGTTCTCATTTTTGATTTATTTACCTTCCTTCCATCTGTAAGTATAAAGATTAAAATCAATAGATCAAACATATTTGGAAGCGAAATATTGGATCAGAACAGAGCACATTCAATTAACTAGGAAAAATGAACATCAAATCCATTATGATCTGGCATTTACAGACTTGGAGACAAAAAATTCAGCAAGATTATTTGGAATTTAATCATCATCATACATGTATCAGGAATAAAGAATACTCTAAATGGGGTTCGTTAGAAAGCTTCTGAAAACATTTGGTTTTACGCTAAGAAGATCTGCAATAGAACCTGGCGTAGATGGGTACTGAAAAAAACTACTTACATATGATCTTTATTGAGTTGGAAAAAAGCAAATAAGTACCGAGAGAAGCATTGCATAAGACTTTAGAAAGCAAAGGTGTTTTCCTAACTTATATCCAGCTATATAAGATACTTATGACGAAATTCTGCAAGATGAAACTAAAGACTTTCCTTTCCTATAAAGATATTATATCTAGGCTAAGCCTTGAGTCCTAACTTGGTTAATCTATGTTTTGGATGTGCTTGCAAGGGCATACAAAATATTATCCCTAATTGCATGATTTTTTGTACATGATACACTTCTGATTCGGGAATCTAGGGAAGCAGTTAAAATTTAAACTTGAAATTTTTTCACTTAGATAGGCTGTGTGCATAAAAAAAATTGAGCAAGAGACGAGAGGAACATGACTTCAAAGTAAAAATGGGAAAAGATGTCATACCACATGTTTCTAAGTTTAAATATTTGAGATTAATATTACAAAATGGTAAAGAAATTAATTAGGATGTCAAACACACGATACAAGTAGGATTAGTAAAATGGATAAAGGCATCTAAGGTCATTTGTGATCATGAAGTACCTACTAAACTCTAAGAACAGTTTTGTTGTATACACCTAGCTATATTCTATGACATTGAATATCGAGTTTTCAAGGGGCAACAGATAAAGGGGTAGGAATAGCATAAATAAAAATACTGATGAATATACTGCAACACAAGAAAGACTACGACATGACAAAGAGTGATTGAATACAAAGAAAAACTGGTGTGACACCAATTAAGGAAAAGATGATGGAAAATTGGTTCAAGTGGCTTGGACAAGTACAAAGAAAATTCTATAGTATTCAATCCTATGAAAAGAGGGAGATAGACCACAACGAACATTTAAGGAGGTGTTAAGAGGGATCTCATTATAAATATAAGTGAAGACTTGGATTTTAACTTAACCAAAGGTGGTATGATTGATGTAGCTGTAGCCGATTGAGGCAAAGTTTTTGTTGCTGTTATCATTCTCTAAGTGGGGCAGTAATACTCACCCTTACTATATTGGCCACATTTAATGATTTTAATAATTACAGTTGGATGCCCTTCTTCATCACCCATTTCTCCAATTTTCGTTAATACATTATGTCCTTGTACAAGCCCCCCAAAGACTACATGATTCCTGCAAAAATGGCCCCAAAACTATAGTCTGTCAAGCATTTTACCGGCCCGACCTCCACAATCAAAATAGAACATCTAATACGTAAAATGTGGCAAAAACACAAACCCATCAAGATGATGAACAGCTTTCAAGGTGATAATAAAATGAGAACCAAGAGTGTCACGGTTTGCAATTGCCATTGATAGAAGGCCTGGAGCATCATGCTTCAACATAGGTGACTCATCTAAAATAAAATCACCAGATACATATTACATTAATTATGATATATAACTATAGTACAAATAATTCTTGATATAGAATATGATCTTGAGTGTGACTTAGCATTCTCACCCGGGAACTTTGAACCATATATGCTTTCTCCACCAGTCCCTGCAAACCATGGGAAATCAAGAACGATAACATAGGAGGAAAATCAACACATCAAGAAAATATACGCAAAAATGCAAATGAACCTACACTAAACTACTAATAACATTTTGGTATTTGGAAGCACCTATGGAGATGGGAGGTATACTAATTTATCAGCTACAAAACTTTCAATGCTAAAAAATAAGGGATGCGGACACCCAATAACTAAGGTGAATTAAAAATTATCATATTCACATACATGTTAATATTAACAACAATAATATAAAAGACTAGTACAAAATTAACAAATCAGATAGCTATATCACCCCACCCAATAACAGGCCAAACTTTGTTCATGTAACAAAACTTTGTTATAGGTTCCTAATTGACTTGGAAAAGAAATAACCTTTGTCACAAGAAATACACAAATGGAAATCGGCTGGCAACCTGACTACCAAATTATCAAATAATAAAACATAAAAATGTAATGACATAGATAGTATAAAATTGCAACCCTAAAAAAATGGATAAGGTATGGTAACACATTGAGATGCAATGAATGCATAGAAAAAAATACCATTTCGATTGACAAAATCTCCTCCCTGTAAAACCAAAATCAACTATTAGTACACATAATAACATTACTTACAATACATACAAAATGAGCCTGAGCTTCACGAAGCTTATTAGAACTACAAGGATGAACAACTTAAAATGTGCAACCTTAAAACTGTATCACTAGAAAAGCATTCATGGCCATCAGCCCAGTGTATCCTACAGCAAGGGGGTAATGGGAGCAGTACTAAACCATGTTCAACAACAACAAGACATACATACAACTACTATACAACGATCTAGATACAAGTATAAAAGGAACAACAAACCTGCACAATGGAACCTTTTATAACCTGATGGAAGAAAGAACCCTTGTAGTGCAGTGGTTTTCCAGTTTTTAGACTGATACCTTTTTCTCCTGAACAAAGAATGAAAATTTCATACAAAAAGGGAGGAAATCAGGAATTGGTAACTCATTGATCAGATCGACAATATTTAGAAAATGACCCACTTTCAACCAAAAGCCCATGCAATCAAAGTACATAAGCATGTATAAGTACATGTTTGATAGTTAAGAAACCATGATAGTAGAAAATGGCAATTATGAAAGGGATAACAGAAAGGTCCAGCAAACAAAAGTTAAATATGATGAAATTCCCCACACAAGTTAAATTTATAATACCTGTACATAACGCACGAAAGTTTTCTGCAGTCGTGGGAGCAACGTCATAGAAAAGCTGTGAGGGGAAATTATCATTAGGTTGAGCATTGCAAAAGTTGCAGCATAAACAATAACATACAACCAAGAACAGAAAGTACCTCAAAAACCATCCTTTTAACAGGATCCCCATCAATGGACACATCCATAAACACCAGGGGGTTCTTCTTATTTGCCATTAGCTTTGCCTTACTTATCAATATTTAAAGCATTGAAACCATAGACCTGAAGTGACAAAGCATGATTAAAAAAAACACCCAATTATCCTTTGATTTGAACTAACAATACATCAACAGGGAACAAACACTAATTGTAGTTGCATGTCAAGAACATAAAAGCAGTTTCCAAACTTGTCAAATAAATTTTCCACATTAATTCATGTCAAATTTGAGTCAGACAAATGTGAACCCTCAAATTTCAAACGCTGACAAATGTGAACCCTGTCAAATAATGGTAACTGGTTTGCAATCACAAAATGCAATAGCAGCTAGCAAGTTAAAGATTGCACTGAGGCACCATCAGTGTGCTATTGAACACCTTAATTTTCTCTCATTGTCAATTCATAAACAACGTTGAAGTCAAGCCAGCTGAATTTTCACATAAGAAAAGGCTTTCTAACCAGAAAGAAATGCAAATAATCAAGGGCACGCGTTTATAAACTTCTAAGGAAACACTTGTAGGAAAATAGAAAAAAACAGTAAGAGAAACTAAATTGATTTTATGTACTTAGATTCAATCTCCATGTCATCTGAATTTTCAAAAAATAAAAAATAAAAATTAACTGCACAAGTTGATTTTAAAGGAAAATTTTATCTATGTCGAGGAATTGGTTCTGTTCATATCATTCTCACACATCAATCCTATCTAAGCATATTGCTGCGATCACCAACTGCTACATCAATCCACAACAAGTTCGCCAAAACCTAGGAAGGGTTAAGAAATTCAGACCTGCAAGAGAACATTATAGACAGAATCAAATCAATTAGTGAAGACAAAAACATGTGTTTAAATAAACCAAAAAAGACAGAACAAAAACATGAATACAGCAAAAAACATCAAATTAAGCAACCAAAGTCGAAATGAAATCTAGCCAGATTCCCGGAAAAACCTCATAGAGTGACCAGCGCTAAGCTAAAGATCCTTCGACACAGAACAGGCACTTTTTTGACTAGCCGTGTGTTATTCCGAAAGTTATTCTTTCATATTCAGTTTTTTGTTTTTAATTTAAACGGTTTGTTTACAAGTTTTTTAAAGCCAAAGTAAACTATGCATAATATGCATAAGTTAATTTTTATAATGTAAAGTTTAATAATTGTTGTCTTAATCTTTAAGGTGATAATATATATGTTCTGTTATATTATTTTACACCCATAAACTAATTTATTAGTATATTATATTAAGCATTTTTTAATTTAACAAACTAATTTCAAGCTCTAAGCCATCATTTCTTTTATTCATTGTTTTAAGACATTCAATGTTCAACTTCGTATTTTCTTCTACTTTTTTTTTAAACAAGTTAGCAGTGTGAATTCAGCATATAACTTCTTATAAGCTGTTACCAAAGCTACCAATTTTCAACTAATTTATAAACTACTTTTTTTGAACAGATAAATGACTTTTAATTTATAAACTAAAATCACCTCACATGCTTATTTTTTATAGAAAAGAAAAAAAGTCTCATCCAATTTCCCAAGAAACTAAAGTATTTAAGTTAATTTTTTTATAATAAAATTTCAGTCCATCCAATCTTTTTATTTTCTTTTTCTTTTAATACTTTAAAAAAATCTCAGCAAAAAGCTAAATATAAATATAAATA
>Ga0099824_1002699_pt1 | contig 26018 bp, 11 predicted proteins | sample SiratrowhiteBW_FD_76837 | JGI IMG/M metagenome (GOLD analysis project Ga0099824, IMG submission 76837) | Root nodule microbial communities of legume samples collected from California, USA - Siratro white BW | ecosystem: Host-associated > Plants > Roots > Nodule | place: USA: California...
ACACACACACACACACACACATATATATATATATATATATATATATATATATATATATATATATATATATATATATATATATATATATATTACTATTACATATACTTTACAAAATTATTCTCGCTATAAATATTTTACATGACTATTACATATATTATACAAAATTCTTCCTAATATTAGTTATACATTAGGCTTCTCTAATATTATTTTACATTACATTGTTGGTGAAAACAAATTGATCAAGGGATTGTTGTACACAGTCGGCGACAAGAAGAAAGTTACAACTACAGAACCATCCAACACCAATGGAACGTCCTAGAGTTGAGCAAAGGTCAAGGTGGAATGTGCAATTCCTCTAAAAGATATAGAATTCTCGACCACGTTCCAACCATTTCTCGAAAATAGGCTGAGATATCTGCAATAAAGGAATTGGGAAAATTAGGAGCATCCATCTATCTTTGATCTAAAATTTGATTTGATTCATATTCAACAAACGAGAAAAAGAAAGAGAAAAGTGAAATATACATACGTTTTAAAATAATTGCATTTTAAAACAATAAAAGTCATAAATGGTGAATATTTCGAACAATTTAGAAATATCAAACTTTCCTTTCTCAATAAATCACCATAAGAAATTTGTAAATAATATAGGAATAACAATTGCAGTGACTAGTAAATAATACAAGAATAACATTAGCAGCGAATGGATCACCAAGAGTAAAATCATAAATAATATAGAAATAACCATTTCAGAAAATAGTAAATAATATGAGAATAACAATTTCAGTGACTCGTAAATAATATGGGGATAACAATAGCAATGAATAGTAAGGATAAATGAACAATCATAATATCAACCTCCAGCCAATGATATACAACTTCTACCCATTTAAATCCTCAAGTAATAAATCCTCCATCATGCAAAAAAGTATCCCAATAAATCACAACATGGTTATGTGTGGAAATTAATAACGAAAAATCACTACACAAAATACAAATAAATTATAAGTTAAAATTAGTATAAAGAGTAATATTGAACTTGAAAATAAATAAATAAAGATACTAAATAATTAGAAAATTGTGAGGCTTAAGGGTACCTCACTGAAAAATTAAAAATAAATAACAATATATATATATATATATATATATATTTTCCCTTACCTTCAAGAGTTGTAAAGAGTTATGTGTGAGACTTCTTCTTATTTTCTTACTATTTATAGTGTATTTTGTAATAATTACTATGATTCCATTTGGTTAGAATTTAGTTAGATTCTAATGGTGAATGTGATAGTGCTAAAGTAAAATTGACTTGGCATGGTGAAATGATGAGAAATGACCCAAGTTTATCAAACATTATCTGAGCATTAACATTATTTCCCTAAATATTGAACCAAAAGGTTAAAATCTAACTAATCTAAATATTCACATTATTCATTATTTTATTTTATATATATATATATATATATATATATATATATATATATATATAATTTGTTTTAAAAAAAAATTATCACATAAATAATAATATATATTACATTCATATTTTTCAAAATTTTAAATGGTGCTTCTAGGATAACAATGAATATTTGTTAGTCCTAAATCATAAAGGTATGTTCATATCATCGATCAAAGTCTTTTGCATGGATGTTAATTTTCCTGTATAATAGGAGAAGTTGGAAACTTGACTTTAAAATAAACAAGCCTTAATAGATAAGGGAAGTTGGTTAAGTTTTGGTAATACCTTAAGGTAGATGATCTGGATGTAAAAGTTACACTATCACAATAATTGATTTTATGCAAGCATTTGTGTGATGTTTATATATAATTCAAATATTTGAGTTTGAGATAAAATTGCTTGATTTAAATGAATGAATTCAAATTGAGAGACTTTTTATATGTTAAGCAATGAAAAGTCAAAATATTTTAATTAAGTCAAATTGGTTCAGGTTGTTATTATTTTAAAATAAAATATTTCTTTTTTAATTAAGTAAAACTGGTTTATGTTGTTGTTATTTTGAAATAAAATATTTCATGTTAGGCCTAATAACTGAATAAAAAAACCTCAGTTTAAACCAATTTGACCACTTGTTATATTTTGCAGAATTTTTGAATTATTTAGAGTCCCTGGAAAAATTCAATTAATTGAAAATTCAAGTGTTTTAGTTGCTAGGCAAGTCAAATCCATTGGGCAAGCTCTTTAAATAAAAACTTCCAGTGATTTGGTTGTTGGGTGAACCTACTCTTGCTAGGCAAAATTTAATTAATTAAAAATTCGAGAGTTTTGGTCATTAGGTTAGTAAGTTCTAGCTAACCAAGATGTTTCTATATAAACTTTCATTAGTGTAGTTGTTGGATGAATATCTTGGTCGTTGGACAAGCAGATTTTTCTCCAGGTGACAAAAATTCACTAGGCAAGTGATACCTTTGGATGAATGCAAAATGGTTGCTAGGAGAATTGCAACATGTACTTAATTCACTGGACAAACAAAGTGTTGATTAAGCGAGAAAGTATTTTTAAAACTTTGAAAACATGTCTTTAAACATTTCTAAATACTAAAATTTGTTAATCTTTCATCTAATTATTATATTGTTGATTAATATATTGGCAAATGTTATTATATTGATAAATGATGAATGAATGATAATATTAGTAATTAAATTGAGATGAAATGTATATGAATAAGAGTGTATGACGTTATAGTTGTGATATAACATTGATGTGTTAGAAATATAATTATTTTCAAGAAGGGAATATTGTGTTAAGATGTAAGTGATGTATTGAATTAGGGATTTGTGAAGGAGATACCTTGACTATAATGATATTATGATTACATAGAAGAAATTATCAAGTAGTGAGAGTCAAAGGATGTTCATATTGTTAGGTATCCAAGTGTGAGTCTAAGTCCCGTATTGAGTAGAAATGAGAATGTTGAGCAACATATAAGAAATAAGATTCACAAACCTAATACCTTAAGGTTTTAGGTTGAAGGTGGTGTCATTTCCTTGTATGAGTTAGATTCTTGTCTCATTCTTGTTCGTCTCCCCAGTGTTTCCCTCCTCTGATTTTTCCAGCAAGTGGTATCATGGTATCAGAGTCGATGGTTTGTATTGAAGTCTTCCTGATATAGGTGTTTCTGCTCGAGGGGGAGTGTATCAATGTGGAAGAGGGACTCTCACTTGAGGGGGAGATTGTTAGGAATCCAAGTGTGAGTCTAAGGCCCACATTGAATAGAAATGAGAAAGTTGAGCAGCATATAAGAAAGAAGACAAAAAAAAAAGATTTGATGAGATTGACTGACCCTATTACATGAGTGCAACTACTGGACTGATAGTTAGACCCTTGGTTTTGATGAGATGTGAATGTAATATGTGTGTATGATTTGATATATACATGTATGAAAGTTTTAAAATCTCTAACTTACCACATGTGTTTGTGTGATTGTAAAGAAAATAAAATGTAAATATATGTGTGTGATAATATTAAGATATTTGGTAGTTGATATAACTGTTAAAAAGAGATGTTACAACTTCAACATCATCTTCAGACTCAAACACATAAACAACTTTAACACCTATATATTGATGGATTTGTTAAAACTTTGATCAACATTACTATCTCTATCATCATCACTCACATTACCTTCTTACCTTTTGTTTCATATATTATCTTTTGTTAAGTCTATTTCACTCTACCAAATTTTAAAATAGGAACATAAAAGACAAAATCCAATCCAATTACGGCAAAAACATAAACATGTGTATTTGTATTCTTTTTTAGTGTTTACAAAATTGATGTAATATTTGTTTACGAAAATGGGTAAGTCGTATTACGAGGACACGACTTCAAGTGAAGAAGTCATGTCATCGTGATACAACTTTTGACAAACATGAAATAAAAAAAAATAAAACTAAAGTCGTGCCTCCTTAATACTACTTATGAAAAAAAATAGATTTACACCTATTTCATAAAAAGCAAAAAAAATAAAATTACACCTATATAATACTTTTGCCATCCAATTATTCTATCTTTATCGATATAATATAACTAAATATCCATAATAATAAAATATCACTATTGTGGAAGAAATTATCATCATTATTTGTTCCCGAAATATTCTTTAATAATTTCAATAACTTCAAAATAATTCGACTTATCTATATATACGTTACCGGTTAGTTACCGGTTGTTATAGAAACTCCATTTCTACAAATGTACAACTAAATGGACAAAGAAACAACCAACACCTTCTAAAATCGAATTACACAAATTTTCTTTTTACACTCTATCCTATCGTTTACGGAAATAAAAGTCTTTCTTTTCACTTTGATTCTGTTTTTTTGAAGGAGAAAGTGCTTCATCAACTACTTAGTCAAATTGATTTTCCTAATAAAAAATAAAAATTGCTTCCACCACCCTCCATAATTCAAACACACACTCTAAGTGAAACTGCTTTTAGTTACGTGACAACAATAATATGGTGATTTGGCTGCCACGTTTTTAACAAATCACACATAACATAATGTACTTAAAATATAAAAAATATAAAAAATATGAAAAGCCATTCTTTAAAAAGTAATAAACTGAAAAACAAACATTTTATAGATAGTTATAATATAATAAAAATACATTATTTTTATATAAATAAAAATATTCATATAATTATTGGAAAAGAAATAAATAATTTCCATTAAAAGCTAAGAATATAGACAATTTATTTAAAAAGTTAAAATCACAATTATTTTGAAAGAAGGTAAACAAAAGCAACGGCACTGTTTCAAGTTTTTTCCGTAGACACGTCTAACTTATCTGTTTTACATACCCATACGGTGAACTTTTCTTCTACACATAGAAAGTTCCACGTCAAATTCTCCCTAATAAAATGTACAAAAATGGAAACACACGCGTCTAGCGTGTCTTAATAGGGCGAAACTCGATTTTAATTTCATTATCATATAGTTTCTCTTAAAGTCTTAATAGGTTCCTGAATTGAAAATTTATTTTCACAAGAAACCGCAAATTGACATTTTTCTAAGAATTTTAAATTGCCATTTAGAGATTCAATTATAAAATTTGTACAAAATCAGTAATCCAATTACAATAGTTTAATTTAAAGAATTAATTATTTTTTTTTCAAATAATTTAGACAATTGTTTAATTTGGAATTCGAAAGTAAACAGAAGGGAGCAATTAATAAAAGGAAAAACTCCAACAAACAAACCCATGAAATGAGAAAGCTGATGTGATTGGATTTCAAACCAAAGAATGGTGGGGCTGTGACTCTATTCCACTCCCATGACACCATCCTCGCCTCCGCCGTCCGACAATTCCGACGCCGAGCGCCGTCTTCGCGAAGCGGAGGAGCGCCTCCGCGACGCCATCGAGGAGCTCCAGCGCCGGCAGCGCCGGGCTGCCGCTCATGCTCAGCACCACCTCCGCGTGGAATCGCCTCCCTGCGATCATGGCCCCGACGAGTCATGCGTCGCACACGCCATTGGCAACCTCTGTCAGACCTTCCTTCTCTCCTATGGCGTCAGAGTCGGCATTGGTATACTCCTCCGCGCCTTCAAGCTCGTTCGGAGGCAGTCCTACTCCTCTCTCCTCGATCTTAAGGTTACTTCAAATCAAATTAGGGTTTCGAATTTTCCTTCTATAACAGCATTGATTTCTTACTTGAATCAAATATCGTCCTCGTGTCAGATTTGAGGTTTGTTTGTTTAGCTGAAACGTTTTCTCTTAAAATTCAGTTATGTTTTGATCGGAATGAGCAGAACGTAACAGAACCGGCGTTTTGGAGTAGCTTAAAGCGGAATTTAAAGCAATTGCGCTTTCGATTTTCTTTATTTTAATATATTCTATTGAAATTGATCCAGCATATGTTATTCAGTTCGGTTCAATTCTTCCGTAGCTAATATTATTTAGTGGAATTTTGTAGCTTTTTGTTGTTCTTAGGTAATATTTATGTAGCGTGGAAGTATTGACAGTCTTGCTGTAGATGTTAGCATTTCGGTATTTATGTATGTGGAGAATATATGAGGTTATGGATATTGTTTTTTGTTGTTTCCAGCAACTTGTTTCAGAGAAAGATCTAATAGTCAGGGAAGAAGCATGCCGAATTGGTTTACTTTTTGGTGGTTTCACTGGATCTTATCATGCTCTTAGATGTTTGTTGCGTAAATTGAGAAAGAAAGAGGCACCACTTAATGCGTAAGTTACAAGTCGAACCACTCCCTGGATTTGTCCTTCTAGCTTCTCTATTTGAATTATTTATTTTATTTTTTAAGTTTTTGTTCATCTATTTTTAAAATTTTGGAGATTGTTTTATGTGTGTGTTGGCACGTGTTGCTTATTTATGACTTTGTTTAGGGCGATGATGGTGCAGAATTTTAGCAGGTTCAATAGCGGGTTTCTCAATTTTGGCGTTGAATGATTCAAATAGGAGACGTACACTGGCTTTGTACCTGCTGGCTAGGCTGGCCCAGGTATTCTAAAGTGCATCCCCAAAATGATTTCTGGGCAATCTGACTTACATGGATGTATTTAATGCATTTTTAGCCTCTTGAAAATGATTTGCATATGCCAGGCTAATACATATTCTTATATATTAGTGTGCTTATAACTCTGCAAAGTCTAAGAACAAGTTTCACCTTTGGGGGAGTCATTGGAGGCATGGAGATTCATTGCTGTTTGCTATTGCTTGTGCACAGGTATTCAATCTTCATTCTGACTTTTTGGGCTAGGGTTTACTCTTAACTATCACTCTTGTAATCTTTACGTGTGCCTGATAATTAATATTGGTAAAATAACCATAAAACTAGTGGGAAGCATTTTTATGAATACCAGCAAGAATGTTTTTGATCAAAAGCTTTTATATGTTGTTACAAAGCTTCATAGCCAATTCTGGTGAGAGAAAAAAATGAATAGTTGTTGGACAAAATACAACACTTTTTACTTTCCTCACAAGTCATTTCACAGTAACACGTTTCTACCATTTAGCATGTTCTCATAAAAAGCTGAGAGAAGCCATGTGAGAAGGTTTATTCTGTATTTTCTTAATAATGCCCTTGTAGCTGATTCCTCCCATTCCCAAAATGTTAAGTAAATTACCTTGTATAACTACTAGTTAATGTCTTAAATTTTATTGTTTCTAGGGAGATGCTTTATGGGTTCCTCAATGTCTTTAAAATATTTGTCACTCTTGTTTTCATGTAAACCTTCAAATTTTTGTCTATAGCATCATCTTTTATCTCGTTTCATGAAATTACTTTTATTAATTTTACAATCAAAAAAATATTTCAGGTTATGTATGCCTTTGTTATGCGTCCTGAGAGCTTGCCAAAATCCTATCAAGACTTCATTCAAAAAACTGGGCCAGTTGCAGAACCTGTGTATAAAGCTGTGAGGGATAGCTGTAGAGGTCATCCAGTTGATGTTGCTTCACTACATACCTATTTATCTCATGTAGGAAGGTCTGACTATGTAAAGTTGGAAGAATTTCCCTCCATTATTCCGTGTTCCATCATTCATCCTGAAACAAATTCATGTTTGGCCCATCAACTAAATGCAACTTCGTCAACGTTTAAGAAAACATTCCCGCTTTACTTCTCTTTGACCTTTGTGCCTTTTGTTGTTCTGCACCTACAGAAGGTATTCTCTTACCAAATTATTTCTGTTACTTGTATATCAGCAAATCAAATACTTGCATAATTTATCAAGAAAATAGTTTTATGTAAAGAGAACTGTTATAGTTAATTTGGAAGTGTTTGTAGCAAGTGTCCTTTCTAAGGCCCTGGAAGGAAAACACAGCTAAGAAAATTGCTTGTGGTTAGGTTCCTTTTTTATTTTGCGGGCTTATATAAATTTTTAATTTTTATGCATTGTCAGTGTAAAGCACATAGTCAGGTATGACTTTTAAGGTATTGTTATTGTAAAAGTCAACGAACTTGCCCATATAACCTATGACATTTTGTGATTGGTCAGTTCATAAAACTATTTACTCTTAACTTCATGCCCATAACTTAGCTACTTAGTGCCATTCTTGTTTTAATTTATAGTAATACTCAGTGGACATTGAAGTTTGAAATTGTTATTTTTTCCTTTTCATGCAATTTAGTACATGAGAATAGTTAAATGAAGAGTTTTTCGAAGTTCAGGACTGATTTCCAGTTTACTCTTGAGGATTTCTTAAACATAGGCTCCTTATCTTTATCCTACTATAATGCACTTGTTGAGGTGACTCAGTTACTGCAGTATGAATTAGTTCATTAGGGTTTAGGTAGTCAAACTCTTATGACAAATTACTCAAAATCTTGGTTTCATTCTTCACCTTTGTCTTCAATCTAACCAATGTGATTTTTTTTTGGTATTTCCAATGTCATTGCTTGATTTTAAGATCGAAACAAATGTTTTACTGAGATCTTGCTAATTTTAACATTGAGTTGTTTTTGTGCTTTGAATAAGATAACTAACCGACTTCTGTCTACATCAACCAACATCACCACTCTTGCTTTTATTGCTGACATTTCTGTAATTTTTGTACATTCCTTGTTGCTGATGAGAAAATTTATGTTTTTCAGTTCACTGATGCTCCTTTCCGTACTTTCTGGCTTGCCATTAAAGGAGGTGTTCGCTCGACAACCTTTTTGTCTGCTTTTGTTGGAATCTTTCAGGTGTATTTTTGTTGTTATCGTTATTGTTATTACTACTATTATTATTATTATATTTTTTATAGATAAATGTAATTTTAATGGTCTGTGTGTCTTTCTGGTTCTGCAGTCAGTCATATGTTTACATAGAAAAGTTTTCTCAAGAGATCACAAGCTGGTATATTGGATAGCAGGTGGAGTATCTGCCCTATCTGTGCTATTGGAGAAAAAGGCTAGGCGTGGTGAGCTAGCTTTATATGTTCTTCCCAGAGCAGGAGATTCATTATGGTATATCTTGGTGAACAGGCACCTCCTTCCAAATATCAGGAACGCTGAGGTATACCCTCCCGATTTGATTTATATATTTATTTTTTTTATATAAAGAAGGACTGCAAAAACATCACTATATAACTTGCAATTCCGATTAGGTTGACATCCCAAGTTATATCAATTATTTGCTGCATACCCAAATATCATAAAAACTAACAGAAATACAAAAGAGAATGAGGGGACTATACTAAAACTCACTCAAGAAACAAACCTATTACTTGGTAGATTTCATCTAATCCTATAGAAATCAAACTTAATAAAATCTGAAATAAGATCCCATGACATAGTACGCCTATGTCTAACCCCCAAAGCAACAAGTTTGTTGGCATAATGGTTTCCCTCTATATGTATGAGATACTTAAAATCTTCATACTCCTAAGCCTATTACAACATATTCTGTCACCAATTAAGAAGATGCCAAAGAACGTGATAATTGGAGAAAGCTTGAACTACCAACATAGAGTCACTTGCAATACTATGCCATCCTTTCTCAACTGCAATTTCAATACCTCAGATAGCACCAAGAAGTTTTGCATAATTAGCTGATCTACACCAAGATAGTGAGTGAAACAACCAACAAAGGCAGCAACTCTATCATGAAATAGGTCCCCTACAGGCAGCAAGACTAAGAGCACCGTGAGCAGCTTCATCAATATTACAGTTCGTCCAAAAACAAGGTGGAGATAGCCAAAATACTGGTATGACAGAAGGAACTAGACCCAATTTAATAGAGATGCCAAATGCTTTAAGAATGCTGAACTCTTTGATCTTAGATTTCACAGAATGAGAGCATATATTACCGAATATGTTCAAGATAGAAAAGACACGGTTTTTTGAAGCTGGAATAATGAATCATATATCCTTCAGAACAAATAGATTTTTGGCTATACCTAATGGCATCAATGACATAAGATGGCAGCATGATGATTAATATGAAGCACCAATACATAGCAACACCCAATCAAGGCTTTGATGATCATGCAGACCTGAACTAACCACAACTTAACAATAAATTGAAAAATGTGCATCAATTTCAATGTCATTCCTACAATGATGACAGCTACAAACAATATACCAACCACATTTAAGAAGATTATCATATGTGGCAAGTCTATAGTAAGTCTATAGTGTAATCTCCATAGCAAATTTCATACCCACCATGAGTTTCAAATCCTAGAGGAATCTATCATATATACTTTTTCTAAAGTTCCACAAAGAAAGTCATCCTTAACGTCAAATTGGTGTAATCTTTGCAACCAATTTGACTTTATATTTGTCTATTATCCAATATGCCTTATATTTCATTGTAAATATCCATTGGCCTCCTACAATGTTTTTGTCTCTTGGTTTGTCAAAAATCTCCCAAGTTGAGTTTTTTTTCTAATGCATTCATCTTTTCTCATGGCTTGAGTCCAATTTTCACTTTTCATTGTTTCTTGGATTGAGGTATGAAGTTTTGTGGTACCAATGACAACAATAAAGTTTCAATGATTATCAGGGCATGCATATTAAGAAATACGATATTTAACACAATATTTTTTCCTTTCTCAATGCGATGGGTAAAATCTCAATAGCACATACCTCCTCCTCCTCCTCACTATTATCATCAGGAATTCTTACCACTGAGTCAGACAAATCTTCTTTCGCTTAAGCCAAAGTGAATTGTTTCCTTTAATATTTTATGTTAAAGAATTTGTCTTCTTCCTCACTTTAGGTCGGTTTTATTTCATATGTGGTGTACGCATCATTGAGAAATCGGACATCTTGGAAAGATATAGTAATGACAAGAAGAAGAGCTCATTCGCTTCAAGTGCTTTCTCTCTGGAGCGGGAGGACTGACAAAAAGATTTTGTTTTGTGAAAGGCGATATCCAGTGATAAAGACATTATGACTTTGAGGATGATAACATTTGTATCCTTTTTGTTAGAGGAATAACAAATAAAGACACATTTAATTGCTCTAGGATCTAATTTATTGTGATTAGGATTAGGAGAGTGAACAAAAACACCACATCTGAAGATCTAACAATGTAGACTTGATACTAAAGAAGAAGAGAGAACAAAAGACAATATAGACTCACTAGGACTAATGTCATTTAAGAAATATGTGTAACCTATTGATGAGGTATGTGACCATTAACACAACTTTTCCCCATTAGCTTTTGAGAGCATACATCTAGAAAAAGATGGCTCTAACCACTTCTAGAGGATGACAATTCTTCCTTTTTTTAACCCCATATTGTTGTGGATTTCTAACACCTGTTAGTAAAAATACCATGAGACAAAATTTTGGAGAATTCATGATTCACATATTCAGGGCAATTATCATATCTAGTTCTTGCGATGTTTTTTCCAAATTGATTTTGGACAAGACAACAAAGATTTGAAAGACCTCATATTTACTTTTCATACAATATGTCTATATGACACATGGACAATCATCAATAGAAGTAACAGACCATTTTGTTCAAGAAATAGATTCTAAAATAGGTCCTCAAACATTAGAGTAAATAATATCAAATGACAAATTACTCTTTTTTACTACTAATGGAATAAGATGCAAGATGATGTTTTGACAATTGAAAGACTCAAGAGACTCTTTGGTAAACAAATGAGTGAACAAGGGTTTGACAAGACTGAATGAGGGAGGTCCAAATCTTCTATGATGAAGCCATATTTAGAAACTTACCCATGATTCTGCTGTTGCATGATGGCTTATAACTGCCTTTGTTTTGTTTTGGTCCTTGGACTCTAACAAATACAATTCGGTCTGCCCCTTAGCAATTAGAATCATCTTCCTTGTGCTAGGGTACTAAGATACTCAGTAACAAGAGAAAAATATTATTGAATAATCCAAGTATTTTGTAAGTTTCTCTACAAAGATAAGACTATTGGCCAATTGTAGGACATATAAAACATCCTTCATGTAGCTTGATCCTTCTTAATGGCCTTAGAAATAACAAGCTGAAAATCTTTTGTGGTATGATCTTCTTCATGTACTTAATCATTTTACCACAACTTCCTTTCTATGCCAATGTCCTTATCCTTTGAAGGTTGATATTGAACTAAAGCCACTTTGCCACATCACGATGTTTACTTCCCGAGGAGACAAAATTGGGTCAACTGAAGCAACCTCAACAGCTGCACCTCTGACCACAGTTTCTAATTTACACTTCCAAACTTTTATTGGCAAGTCTTGATTTGAGGATCAACATAGTTTGAGTCATGTCTTTTACAATTACTGTTTTCAAGTCCAATAGCTTAGCTTGACAATGTGAACAAAAAGCAGGAAGCCTTGCAAGATTTGATCAAGAACAGTATTACTAAGATCCATGTCAAGTATATCCTTGGAAAGTGACCAAAAGACCTATTCCAAGTAGCTGCATCAAACCTAATAGGCACACCAATCCCATTGAGTATAGAGTAAATAATTTTGGGACTCCAATACTCCTGTGGCATTCCCTAGATATGTACCCAAAAATGAGCATGATAATTTCTTTGCCTTTCAGGATTGAAATCAGGGGACCAGGAAAAGCTGAATAACAGTAGGATTTAAATCCAAGAGCCAGCAGATAACACTTGTTTCGTATGCTTAGAAGATTCAAATGAGAATTCAATATAGGCACTCCCCAAAGAAATCAAATTCCTGTTCTTGGCAGGATTCCATAGAGACAAAAGCTTATTTTTAACAGCATTAACCTTTAGAGAGTAAACGCCTTTTATGAAGAATGAACCGTACACGATGATGATTGTTGCCTCCTACTAAACCCGCAAGGTATTTATCTTCCAGAATTTTAATTGCATAGCATCACCCTTAGAGTAGAACCTGGCGGAGATGAATCCTTACCAAAAACAGGAGTAGTAGAAGGCTGAGAGGCCTCATGAGAAACAATAAACTTACAAGGAGTAATGGCAGACAAGAAGTTAACGAAAAGTGACAAGAGAAGAAAGTGGCGTGGATCGCAAGCAAGGAGAAAGAAGGTTTCTTGAAGTACGACATGATTCACTGGTCACATCTCCTAGTCCATTTTTCTGTTAACTTCTCAACTTATAATGAATTAAAGGAAACTCTTCTCTGATCTGTTTTTCTAGCATTTTCCAAAAATAAGTTTCTAGTAATCTTGTAACACAGCCATACTTTGTTTGAGATGAAAGTTAGTTTTTACTGTCGGTACCTCTTTAGACCTTTTTACCTCCAATACCACGCAGTTAGAGAATGCGAGTGTTTTATCAGTTTAAAAACAGTGCCTCTCACCATTGCCGCTCATTTATTGTCATTTTCATAGTTAATCATGTTCATGATTCTTGTTGTCATTTTGTTTAATGGTTTAAGGTCCTTTATGGTTTAGGAAATTAGGCTTCCATGACAACTATAGAAATTGTTTCATTGTATGCTTTCAACTTGTACAGGTTTTCTTGTTTTCTCTGTGTATGGGAGGAATAATGTATTACTTGGAACACGAGCCAGAAACCATGGCTCCATTTCTGAGGGGCCTGATCCGTCGGTTCCTTGCGAGCAGAATCAGCAATCCAAGCCCACCATTTAATCGGACTGCTTCCTACGCATACCTGCAAGCTATTGATGGCATGACTCCACCAGCATTACAGGAAAAGAGGGATACTGAATCTTCCGAAAAGTACAATCTTGAATCTATTCCTGGGCTTTAACATTGGTTTTTTTTGTGTTGGGAAGGGGTGGTCTTTGAACTAATGTTTCTTATACTAGGTTATAGGTTATCTTGTATCGGGAGTAAGGTTCCTCATTTTTTATTGATTGCCGATGAAGGTGCTCTCAATGTTTAGGTGTTCTTATTGCTTTCTAGTTGTGTGCGATTGTCAAAAGAGAAAAAGTTGTGTCAAAAATAAATAATAAAAAAATGATCTGATCATGTCTTCAAATTTAGTCAAGTGCTTGATGGAACAACTAATCTACATGATCATATTCTGACAAATAAAGGGACCATAAAAGCTACGGGTGATAAAAAGTTCAGATTGACTGATACTTTAATTCTTGTGTGGATTTTGAACCTAAATAAATTATTTAAGGGTGGCAGCTCATTTTGAATTCTCAATTCTGTATTTGAACATTTTTTGTATTATAATGTTAAATCGCTGGAATTAAATGATCTTTTTTTTATTTAACATCGCAACAAGTTTCGATTTAATATTTTCAGTACGTATCGCGACGTGCAATAGCAAGTTTGCATTCTGAGTGGGTTTATTGGTAATAATTGAAATAATCTTTTGCAAATATTCTGGAAATTCTTACGACTTTGTTTCATTTACATTTATCGGGCAGGAAAATATCTCCCAACAAATTATTCGTACGATCGATTAAGAAAAAAATACAATTAATAACCCAAAATACAATACAATTAAACAATGAAATTACAAGAATGTCAAATATTTAAATTTTAAAATTCTTTTTTTTAAATATTCCATAGATAAATCAATTAAAACTTTATACTTTTGATTTTATATTTGTCGAAAATTTAAGAAGAAAAAAAATGTGAATCAAGACGAGAGTAAGACCAAAAAGTAAATAATTAAACAAAAATTCACTAAAATTTAAAATTCTATAGTTTTAAGAACTTAATTTTGTAAGATTTTTTTACCATTTAATTTTCTTATTCAAACATATTTTAAATTCTCTGAAAAATAAATTATTCTCATAAAATGGAGCTAAGGGTATTTTGCAATGGATGATATTTTTTAGAAATTGTTTTACTCATTATAAAGATTTGCTCTGGTTATATAATTAAGATTAAAGGGTGGACATATTGAACAAGAGAAAATAAGTTCTTTCTGTGAAGACTTTGTTGCGGTACATTGTTGCTTCAGGCAGACGTGTCAGCATCGTAAACCCAGTTCCTGAACTCTGTTAATTAAAAACATGTATACACCATTGCTACTGAGACCGTAATTATAATTAGAGTAAGTCACACTTACACTCCGAAATGTTATCGAATTACTTATAACAACTTTTCTTTTTTCACATTTACAATAATCACCCTTATAATATAAAGTGACACTTTTTCTACCAATCAAGAAGAATCAATATAATTTATAGTGTTAGTGTAATATCATAAAAATCCTTCTATAAATTTTATAACATCCATACACTATCAATTTAGATTTTGGTGGAGTACTCACAAAATGTTACAGAGAAAATAAATGCGATACCATAAAATAAATGTTCCATAACAATGGAAAAAATTTAGTGGATGATAAGAATTCAAACAGGTCCATATGTTTGCTTAACAAATGTTGTAAGTAAGCTTGCAAACCAGCTTAGTCTGCAATACAATCTTACATTGAAGTTCAGTGTATCGAGAGTGAAAGGAGGGTTTCGTACTTAAGGATTCTTACAGTGATTTGTACTGCTCAATAAGACGAGACGCATGAAGGCGGGATGTAGGGGTCACGGTGCAACCCAGTTTTTTCAAATATGAGATCTGCGAAAACAATTGCTACGTATGTCACATCCAAACCACAAATTTGCATGCCTAACAATAGCCCCCAAAGAAAATAAAATAAAGCACAACAATCGCCATTTGTACACCGAATCATTATCAAGAAATAAAAGCAAGTTACCTACACCGGTATCGAAACAATCCATGAATCTCAAAATGGCAAAGTGGGTGATATGGAAAGCATTCTTACGTATGCGAAGAAAACAATTTGACGCTCAAGAAAACATTGAAGTTTCAACAAGAAAATCAATGAAACCAAAGTTGGAAAAAGTTTCATTTTAATCCGTCTTTTTATACAAAAGTTGACACAGTTAATTGGTAATGCTAACTAAATAATGAAAGACTTTCTATGAAATGTGACACCACGACCATTAGGTATTAAGTTAGTAAACGAAAGGTATGAATGTACAAACAACACAAAGTGAAAATGGTAAATTAAGATACATAGTAAAGTTATCCAATCCTAATCATAGAATTTGTTACGAAAAATCAACAAATTAAATTTTCAACGTAGTGATAAATAACCATGTCTTCATAACTGTAACAGTACGTTGCATTGCCCTAATCAGTGAAAAGTGAAAATATACACTAGCGCTACTGGAAAAAAAAATCCAATTCCTACTTCGACTAGAACTAGTTATACAAGGACAATCCTAATACAAATAGCTTTTACAGACTCAATCACTTTGTAAGATCGTATCAGAACCCATCTTTGATCTACTAAAAAGGTCTGATCGTATTATCTATGTTCCTAGTAGTGCTCGATGTGAAGGAGTGCATTGGAAAAACTCAAGTCCCACAACTAGAGATTATTCCAAAATACTATATACATAAGTAAGGACAATCGAAACCTTTGAAGTCAGTTTTATAGAATTAAAACAAAATATGTTATCAAATTAATCTCATTAAAATTGCATATTTTCTGAAATTTTTATGAAGAATAACTTCATATCTTAGCTTTTACTAACCATATATAACAAGACATGAATGACCAAAAAATTAAAACGAAAGGCCTAACATATCTTGTTACCATGAATTGTTACCTGCTTGACAGTTGGTGTTGCCGAACACATTGCATTCTCAATCTTTAATTTCTGGAAATGTTCCTGAAAAGTGAAAAACATACTCATAAGTCTCATTCAATATCAAAACAACGAAAATCATCTTTGCTATATTTATATACTTCAATCCCAGGAAAATAGTTTTCATTCAAACCACTCTAGCACTGGAAAAACTACATAAATGCTTTGCACAGTTTTGGTTTAGTGTATAGACTTCTTGAGACCAATAGTTAGAGGATCTTTTTGATCCACTAGCACCTATTTATATAAATGAATCAATCTAGTGCCTACAGGTATGCAATGACTAAATTCCTGCGTTGCCCATTGCCCCATCCTAGAAAGACTTCCATTCCAACACAGATTCCAAAAACAATTAAGAAACCTAATATTCAGCTTCTTATAAATAAACATACTTTCTCCGGAAATAAATAAAAAATAACAAGGTCCATAAATTACGTCGTATTGAAAGAGAGACAAAAACAAAAATCACACATACCAAGACGGAAGGAACTCACATAATGCTACATGACCAAGCAAGAAGTATTACCATAGTACAGCCCAAAACTCATCCAAGACCATGAAAATCAAGGCCAATTAAGCATGTAAGATAAGCATATTTAATGCACGCTAAATATGGAAATAATTGTCACTAGAATCAGGGATGCAGTAACTACAATTTAGGGATTTGATTCTTTCTCTTGTATAATTATGACTGATTATGTTTGTACCCAAATACGTGACCATAAATAAGATCCATGTGTGGATATATAATAGAATTCTATGGTAGTGTATCAATAGTAGACTGATTGAGAGGAATTAGTAATAGAATTGGGCTGCATGTGAGTGAACAGAACACTAGCAGGAGGTGCAACTTAGGCAGGTGCGGGCTGAACAGGATTGACAACTGATTGAGAGTTCAGCCGAGTGAGATTGAGAGCAACAGTTTCAGACAGCTGTTAGAACCGTTCAAGGAAAGATTCATACTGTAGGAAGACATTCATACTCACGTTCAGAAACTTGATTGATGCGTAAAAAAAATATCCGCAATTGGCCCATTTCCTTTCTCGAGTTCCAAAGCTCAGTTCACGATTGACACGACCTAGCTTTGGTCAGAGAACTGAAGTGCATGTGGATCATATCTCACAGAGCAAACAAATACTTGCAACCAATCCTTTTGGCCAAGAGTGAACCTGAAAGTCATTATTGCAACCAGGACAAGAGAAGTTAATCCTGAAGCTCCCATGCGTGATAAGCTGGATTGTCAATCCCTAGGTCACGATTGGAAAGGGAGAGAAATTGCGGAGGTATTTTAGGACTAATGACAAAACGGTGAAGATGATGTGGTTTTTAGCACAGGATCAACTTTCTGTTTCCAAACCAAAATATTCTCACGGGGAAGCTTTTCCGAGATTAAGTAGGAAGACGTAACCTACTAAGGGACCGGAGCAAGATTTGCCGCTGAAAATATACACTCTGGAGTTGGCTCAAAAACTGTGACCGGAAGCCAGACTTGTTCAAAAGATGCCAGCAGTACAAAAAGGACCAAGGGAAGAGGAATTAGCGCTACCATAATGGTGCCAATTGACTGCTGAAATTGGCCACTCACTTCCATGTGTTGCTGAACAAGTGGTAGAGAGAGAGTAAAAAATGGCATTGTTTAATCTGATTAAAGGTCTAATGGACCGAAAACCAACTGCGTTGATTGGGATGAGCCAGGATAGGTGTTCCAAATGAGGTTTGACAGCTGGAAGCTTGCTATATGGCAGTACACGGTGGTCTCGGAACAGCTACAAACAATGGCCAGAGGAAAGCCAAGGAGGACTTGGGCGGCAAGAACTGGAAACTGTGACTGAAAGACAACGCCAGGTCAGGAAAAGTGCCATGTTTAGGGGTCACGGTGCATGGTACCTATATGTTATCATGTTGATTTTATCGGGGGAGATTAAAAGGAAGAAAGAACACAATATTACATAGAGTGTTACATAGGTTTTGCATATCATCTATATATATATATATATATATATATATATATATATAGTCTCTAGATATAGACTTTGTAAACACTCTAGGCTAATATTAACTTTGTAAAACTTGCTAGGAACAAATAATACCCATTAGTACTAAATGGTAAATGCATTTATCATGTGATGCATGAATATAATATTTCATATCTGCATTAACTATAATATTTCCAACAGAAGAAAACAATTAAAACTCTGAACATGATATGATATGATATAAGATACATATTATTCACATTAACCTATACTAATGTTCTAGGCCAAATACTAGTGAAAATCCAGAAACCTGTTTTTCTCTCATAAGATGAGCACGTTTATCAGCAGGAATCTGCTCCCATCTCAAAACCTACCAGGAAAAAAATATCAGATTTTTTCTAAAGATGCATGGTAGATATGGAACCATATTTAGTTTAAATAATATATAAAGGTGCTTACATATTGAGCATACTGAAATGCTTCGACACAGCTTAAACAAGGTTTTAATGTATTCAATAAGTCCTGAAAATGAAATTGGAAATTAGGATACAAAGCAGTTAACAAGATATTTTGGTAAAACGGAAAATAAGACATTCACACCATTTACAGTTATCACGTGAGTTTAGACAATTTATATTAAGATAAGTAATGAGAACAATATTTGACAGATTACTGTAAAAAAGTGCCAGCGTTTGTTCGGTAAGAGGGAGAAAGAAAAAAGAAATTGGTTTTGCTTCTATAGATACTTGTATGTATATCAACACATGGGCCCCAAAACATTTAAGCACAATAATCTTATTCTTAAGCAGTGTCATCAATTGCAGATTGAAGAAAGTGGTGGATACCCAATAATCCGCTATATCTACATCATATAGCAGATATCACAGCGGCCAAATAGTTGAATTTGCATAATGGTTGAAATATATATCAATTATATATGCATACAAATTAAGCAGTATGCAAATAAAAACAAAATGAATAAAGATTGGCATAATATTAACTCAAAAGTCCTATTGTTGGGAGACTTGTCAGAGAAGACAAGAGGATGCATGTGGCAACCAAGAAACCCACAGTGGCCGCAAAAACGGACACAGTTGAAATTGCAGATCCAAGGGATTCCGCAACGTAATAGTGTTATAGCTACTATTTAACAACACTGTTCTTAAGTAGCTCCTGATATCATTTAATGTCCAATGCATTTAAATTTAAATATTAGACATATTCAACCCAACCTGAATAATAATATGCACATGCCCTTGAAAGTAAATGACAAAAAAGGCACCCAAAGGGTTTTTTAGAGATATGTTTCTTCATATCAGGGTTCATTCCACATAACTGAAAGTCTGCCAAAGCAAAGTACACAAACTAGAAAGAGAGAACAATAGGCAGCACAAACAAACAGGTCAGAAAAATATGGATATTGCTGGACCTTGTTTTTGTTTCTTTGCTGTCTCAGGCGTTCATCAATTACAAAACTAACCTGTTGACAGGAAAAAGTGATTTAGTTACCAAATAATAAAATATAAATTATATTCATGGTGTGCATCCTACAATATTAAAGTGCACAATATCTAGAAATGCTTTAGCTACCAATCGCTGTTAATTATATATAAAATCAAGAAAAAATATAACAAAATATATGTACTTTATAATAACTGCATAAAAGAACACTTACGATTACGAGCATGTCAAGCACTATTTCCATAAAATCAATATTGAGGAACTTGATTAATCACTTAGTTTGTAATTTCCAAGTCCCAACATTAAAACCCCCAATATAAGTCTGAGTAGTTATTGAGTTCCATAATTTCTGTTTTAAAGATAAAATGGCCTGACTTTCATATATGTTCATTATATGAACTTTTGCGCAGGGATTTTGTAAAATCCCGCGAATTTCGAAATTTAAATAATAAAAATGGGGATATTTTATTAAAACATGTCCAATGTAAAGGTCTTAAAAAGGGTATTAAATTTAAGGATCGGGTTTTATAGGAAACTCCTATTGGAGCAAGCTGATGTGGTATGATGGGGTCTTAAAATTAAGAACTAGGTCTTGTACCAAAACCTGAATCTCAACAATACAATACAATATTTCAATAATTAAATTAATTTTTTTAATTGTAAAAAATTGGAGTGCAAATAAAAAACTATAAAATGTTGGTTCTTACAAGACCTCTCCATTGAAGAAAAATTTGTAAAAATATAGTAAGTTGCTTAAAAGTAATGTGACATGGTTGGACTCATTTAAAGTAGAATAAGACTCCTTATGTGTTTCAATTGTTGCAATTGTTTCCACTCTTCACTAGCAAGAAAAATAGGTGAAAGCCTAGTTGGCACTGATCAATGTACCATACTCGAACTATGTAAGGAAATAAAAAATTATTTTAATGATAAAAATTGCACAGATTGCATTCTCGTCACCTTTATTTGAAGCAATCAAACTCTCTAGAATAAGGAACTAAAAATATTTTGAAAAGAGTATGAAGATTCCAAAAGGTCTTTTACTCTAATCAATAAGGGGACATTGAGGATATTTCCAACAATTCCCCTCAAATTGGTATATGAATATCAATCATTCCCAACTTGCCTATAAGATGCAGGAATCTACCTTGAATTAGGCCCTTAATAAAAATGTCGCTATCTAAAGTCTTGTAGTACACTTGGGTTGCAACCACAAGACCTCTATAAAGCTTATCTTTAATAAAGTGCTAGTCAAATTCAATATGTTTGGTCCTATCATGCTTTGGATTGTGGGAAATGGATGACTTGTTATCACAATTGCATAGAAACCTCAACCTTCACTTTAAGGTCATTTAGTATGATTTTCATCCAATGTCCTCCTCTTATATGATGAAACCATATTTAGGAACTTGTCCATGTTTTCTATGTTGCTTGTTGGCTTATGACTTTTGTTTTGTTTTGATCCTTGGCCTCCAATAGAGACAACTCACTTTGATCCTTAGCAATTAAAATTGTCTTCATCATGCAAAGGTCCTAAAATACGTAGTAACAGAAAAGATTACTAGACAATTCATCTTTTTTTTTAATATAAAACATCCTTTAATATAATAATAGATGATTTTAAAGTTATATTCCCAGATTCGTTTATGTGTATACTATCACCATCTGCAAATGTAATAAGTTGTTATCTAGTCATCTTGACATACAAATATAAGAACTTAGCAAATGGAGTGATGTAATCAATTCTTATGAATCAAGAATCTAAACACCCCAAGACACAGAGTCAACAGTATTAAATAAACTCTTATCTTTCATAAATAGGATACACAATCCAAAATGACTTGATCCAATCATTCTTCTCATGTGAACAAGTTCTTCCTTACAGGCTTTCATATCAAGATCTTCTTGACATGGAGCAATTGGTTGATTTGTTTCTTCAAGTGAGGTAGTATTGTGTACCCATCACAATAAGGTTCGTTTGTTTCCAACCAACATAAATTCAAAATTTTGTGATAAATGTAAAGAGAAAATCATGTGTAGTACTAAACACTGTTCTTAACGTCATACCCGACATTCCTGAAAGAATGTCATCCCATATCTCTTTGGCAGAAGAATAGAATATATAATTTCAACTTATCTTAGGACCCATGGAATGTCACATCTAGCTCATGATCAAAGAATCTTCCTTATTCCAAATCATAAAATTAGAGTCAGTTGACCTTAGTCCACCATCATCGATGTGGTCTTATGTTGACCGTCCCTTGAGAATCCTCCGAATGTATTGGCTCCATTACAAATAATTTCGGCCATCAAATCAGTACGGACTCACCAAGATTATTAAGACCCATCAGATGAATTTCACCTTAGACCATTGAAATAATCACAAAACAACATGTAAGAAAGAGAACTCATTTTAAAAAAAAAAACCACAAAATTCAAATTGGAACCAAAAGGGACGTCACCAATCCCAACGACCCTCTGTTATGGTGGTGGCGCATGATAGTGAATGGAAACTCTATTAGACACAATTAACGGTGCTGGAATCACCTGTGGGCCACCTTTCTAGCCCACCACCACCACAACAATAGTAATGACAAAGTGAAAACAACCATGGCAGCTGTTTACATGGAAATGATAATACCAACTTGAGTTGTTTAAGGAAATAAAGAATTATTTTATAGATAACAATCACACTTATTACATTCTCATCACCTCTATTTCAAATAATCAAACTCTCTAAAATAAGGAAATAAAAATATGTCGGATGAATAGGAAAGTTCTGAAGATATTTTCTCCTAATCTATATGAAGATGAGGATATTTTTATCCTATTAATCCACTATTTACAACAAGCATTTTGCCCATGTCTTTCGCCATGCATGTGACTTGGGAACAATCCTAGCAATGTGTATTTAATTATTTGAATTTAAATGATTTGGTATTTAAAACCTACACAATTGATTAAGCATGGTCCATGCATAATTAATTATGTAGGGCTCAAAACACAATTTTGCATGCAATATGTCGAGAGAATCAATTATGCCTTTAGCATAATCGACCATGTGGGTTGTTTTTGAACAAGATGTACCTTTTGAATATATTTCTTTCCACCAACAGCGGGCATCTTGTGCATTGCGTGTTTAAATTTACAGAAAGATGGCACAAGGGCAATTAGGACATTACCATAAAAACCTACCAAACATTTTTCACTTCTACCAAATCAATATCATCTTACAATTTTTTCACTCATTTCTAATATCTTTCTACTAATTTAAATAATCTCACTTTTCATTCTAATTCTCTCTCTTTCCTTTTCCACTCCCTTACTTTCCATCACTCCATCCAAACAAGGGGTAAATTATCATTATTGGTTGTTAAATGATAGATACACGCAATACTAAACAACCATCTTGTTGATAATTTATTTGGGTGAGATTGGATTGAAAATTTTAATGTTTCTTCAAAAACCTAAAATGTCACTTAATATGATAGTACTAAAATGTGACTTGAATTGAAACGGAAGGAGTACTTTAAAAGTTATATTTAGGGTGATTTATAACTGGTTAATAGTGAAATTTTTGCAGTAATAGAATATGAAAATTAAACTTTGATTTTTCTAGTTTACCTTCTCATGGTAAGGTATGTTGATTTAATGTTATTTGTTCCTCACTCTCACATAAAAAAGGTCTTCTCATTTGATATGCCAAGTGTTGTACAGGTGGGTGTGTAAGTTTAGGAGTAGTTAATGATCTTTCAGTATTGATAGATCAAAATTACATGAGTTAGATGAGCAGAGATGACTAGGAGAGTTCCTAATACCATGATTACATAAAATGATCAAGGACGAGATAGGAAGAAAATAAAAAACAAAATAAAATTAGACCTAAATATCTTAACTACTAACTATTCTAGAGTAAATAAAAATCAAATTTCAATTACCTGATATTGATCTTTAATTTTAAAATAAAATTACATGCAGTTGTCAACAAAATTAATAAATAGGTAGGTAGAAATATAGATAGATCCAACAGAATAATCACCTTGTCAAGCAATCTGTTTGGATCTTGAAATGCTTTCTTTTTGGCCCATTGATGGAATAAATGGGAAACAATAGATCTGTCCTCAACATTAAATCTGCAAAAACACTAATACGTAATGATTAACATTGATATTCCAAAATCAAATACAGCTTAGATGACAAATAATAGTAATACGATTATTGAATAGAGAAACCTTCTTAAGAAATCATTTCCATTGTTTGCCTCAGCAAATAGCGCAAGCTCATTCGAAGTCTCACTAGAATGATTATTAAGTATTTCATGAGGCATAGGGACCACTTCTGCTTCAGACTGTCTCTCTTTTACCAACAAATCAGTGGGACAATGGGTAGGTTCCCTTTGAAGAGCTTCGGGCTTTATCTGTAATTCTTGTAAATTTATTTCACCCTACATAAGAATATACAATTCACTGAACTTCGGTTATACTCAAGCATAAATGTGATATTCTCAAAACCTAGATACATACTAGGAAGACTGGGCATTTGGTTAAGTAACACAAAGGAATAGTGTTTGAAGACTGTCTAATTTGATAAACCTATACACTCAAGTTTTGTTAAAGTTATTTTCATCAAAATCCCTTTTAAAAGTATAGGCTCTCATCTATTAATCGTCTCCAGTTGCTTACTGTTTTCCAAGCATTTGCGAAAGAAATTTATACTCTATTCAACCTACCCTTTAGAATCAACATATTATTTCAAAGTTAAACACCAACGATTAATAATTCACTCTTCTGTTAAACCATTATAAGACCTTGGCTTGGCTATTTGAGATGTTATGAGTTAAATTTCTGTTGGGAAGTCCTACATTACCTACCTCAATTCTTGGAGTGTGGCTTATATATCTTTTGAAGACTTAATGTCAATTAGTTTTAAGATCAAGTTCGAAATGGTATCAAAGTTTATAGTTCATTTTGTTGAATGTAACAAACTTAGCCCATATAGTTTGTTACTATTTCTATATTTAAATAAACAACCCTATGTGTATATTTTATACAAAAAAAGATTGATCCTACATTTATTTTTTCTTTATTTTAACATGGTATCTAGAGCCTAAGATAAGGGTTAAATTTTTTTTCAATGAACCCACTGTTCACCGGTGTTTTCCAATTGTCATCTCTGCTACTCCACTTCTACGTTGCTCCGCTCCACAGCCCCACCCCGCTACTGCGTCGTCATTGTTTTCACCACACTATCATCGTCTTAGCCATAGATTGGACCGACGACATCACTAATCGACTCGCCTCGGCTAGGCAACCACCATACCGTAAAAATCGCGATGATCGAAGCTCCGACACGCTACTCCTTCCGACATCATATTTCGTCGCGCGTGGCAGTGCGCCTACCACCTTTTCCTACGATGATTACCATTGTCGGAGTCGCTGTAATCTATTCAAGAACTGGTCTTATTTCATTGTTGCACAAATATACTAAAGGGATAGATTTGATTAGTCCAGCACTTACTCGCTTTGCCACTTCTTATTTGACTTGGGATGCTTGAATGATAACAAAGGATCACTTATTAGGATGTTCACTTATTAGGATGTTCACATCTGAGGAGTGGCAATCTAGTCAATTTGTCAAAACTAGAGATGGAGGGTTTGTGGAGAGTTTGATATTGGATAAGGGATTTTGGAAAAATATCTTGAATTGCTAGAGGGGTGCTATGCCCCTAAATAAGGTGTTGCGTGTTGAATATAACGGGCTTAGCCCATGTTCTCTGTTATTTTGTTACTATTTCTGTTATTTTTATCATCTATAAATAAACATCCCTTTATGTGTTGCCTTAGTTCACTCTGACATTTGGGGACCAAGTCGTCTTAAGTCTAATTTAGGATTTCAGTATTTTGTTACTTTTATTGATGATTATTCCATATGTACTTGGTTATTTTTAATGAAAAATCATTCTGAGTTGTTTTCAATATTTCAATCTTTTTTTAATGAGATTAAAAATCAATTTGGTGTTTCAATTCGAATCTTACGGAGTGATAATGCTCGTGA
>Ga0099824_1002705_pt1 | contig 25988 bp, 12 predicted proteins | sample SiratrowhiteBW_FD_76837 | JGI IMG/M metagenome (GOLD analysis project Ga0099824, IMG submission 76837) | Root nodule microbial communities of legume samples collected from California, USA - Siratro white BW | ecosystem: Host-associated > Plants > Roots > Nodule | place: USA: California...
CCAAACTCTTTTTGCTTCATATACATCCCTTGTTATGTTACACCATCCATTAAGAATAATATTAAAGCTCTCAGTCTCGAGTGGGAAGAGCTTCTTATTCACTAGCATAAACTCTTCCGCCTCCTCAACGTTTCCATATTTACAAAGAGCAGCCAAAAGTGCATGGAATGCTTCCTGATCAGGAGTCAATCTGAAGTTATCCATAAAGTTGAATGTTTGAATAGCCTTGGCGGTGTTGTTTACAGATGCATATCTGATCAAAACAACATACCGTAAGTAAAAAATCAACAGAGTTGACATGACACTATCAAGAATCGACAAAAATTTATGATCCACAAGAAAACAATCAAGGTTGATCATGTCACGAATCAGAAAAAATTAATGCAAAACTGGCATCAACAATCTAAGGCTAAGAATTCGTCACAGTACATGTTCTCATCAGCCATAAGCAAGTAATAAGTCCTACAACGATACACAGACAGAGTTTCTTGAGATGGCCACAAGTGCAATGTCATATCCACAATGGACTGAAGGAGAACAAGCTGTACCGTTTATTTGCTAACAACCATGCATTCCATTCCAGCAGTTCAGTTGTTCCAAATGTATGAAGATAAATTTGTAAAACTAAGGCCATTTATAGTAATAATTATTTGGAGTTTGAATCTTGAAGCAGCTTACCTATCAATCATAATAAGCATAGCCTGACGCGTGGAGAGAGAGGAATGATGCATATCTCTAATGATGCTCCAAGCAGTGGAAAACTTTCCATGAGTGGCTGAGACCCATATCATCAAGTTGCAAACTTCCTCGTCGTTATGATGACAATTCCATTTAAAGGCAAGAAATGCAGGTTTCCATTCCTCCCTCAATGCCCAAATAGCAGAACATATCAAATCCCTGTTTGCTTGGAAACTTGATAAGTGAAGACCCTCTACTTGCGATGACGAATGGGCAATCTTTTTGAGTAATTCCAGGAACTTTGGTAGTGATGGGTCATCCAAGTTGAAGTTGAAGTCGAAAGGCGCATGGTACTGGTTCTGAGACCGATAGTGCAATGAAACTGTTTGATGCAATGCCTCAGAGGAAAATTTACAACTTATTGCATCTCCGATTTGGAAATTTCGTTTTGCGATGCCATGCAACCCCCTCGAGAAGTAAGAGTTGTAGCAGTGTAACCGGAGAGCTGCAGCCATTGGGACTTCAAGTTTCAACCTTTACCATCTATCCTATGCTACCATCACACCTTACTCTTTCTGTGGGGGTGCTTGAATTTTTCAATGCCAAAAAAGTTCATAGTTAAATTTATGGTTAAATAATTTGTAAGTCCTAATATATTATTTTTTAATTCTGTATCTAATAAATTACAAACTTTTAATTCAATTTATGGGCAACTGTGTATTTTTCAATTGTCTTAATTATGATGATTAGGTAATTAAAATAACAAATATTTTTAATCAGGTAAAAAAAAGTATAAACTACAAATAAGGTATTATTTTTATATAAATTTTTAATCCATTAAACTAAGAATTTTATTATTATGTCAAATTGTTAAAAATATAGTTCAAAACAGATGAGCAAAGTTCTAAAATTTGAACCCACTCAAATAACTCCAGAGTACTAATATTAATGAAGATTAAAAACTAAACATTTAATGAGCAACCCAATTATGTTCCCAGATGTAACACATCCCTTTCAAGCAGTCATGCACCTTGTCCTTTATAAGACTTTTTAAATGGTATCACTATCATGGTGGGAATATATTTTCTCTTTCATTAAATAATTAAATTCAAATTTGCTAATTTTAATTATTTCAACACTATAATAAATGCTTTTGCATAATTTTATATTTTAAAATTGTCAGAAGTGTTTCTTTTAAATAATTAAATTCAAAATTATTAATTTAATTATTTAAGAAATGTTATATGTACTTTTTTAAAGCTTTATTTTTTGAAATATTATTAGAGAGCGTTTATTTTACATGATCTTTTCTTAATGCCAGAAAAGGTGAGGATGAAAACAAACAATTCTACATTTTTTTACATGATTATAATTTTTTTTCAGGTACTCTGTAAAATAATTCATTTACGAAAATGGTAGGTATGTAATATATATTCATGGGAATAAAAGTTATTGTTTAAATAAATTTTAGTTTTTTAAATGATTAAATATCAACAAAATCTATTTATAGGAATATAATTTCTAAATATAATATTCCAAAAAAAACAATAACTCCTGGTAATATAAAATGACATCTCAAAACAAACACCCAATAAAAAACCGTTGAGTTAATTTAAAGTTTCAAATATAAAATATAACAATCATAATATTAGATCATGTGTTGAGTTCCATCTTTTTAAGCAACTGTGGAGGAATTTTTTTCATAGATGCAAGTTCGATGTTAAAGTTGTTTTCATTGTTAATGATAAAAATGTATAGAATATTAATTAAAAATTCCAATTTCAAGTCAATTAAGGAATATAAAGGTGTATATGTACTCTTATGAACTCCACTTTTAGTTTTTGAAACTTTTTTAACATATTGAAACAATTTCACATAAAAGATTAAAAGGTATAAGAATGACTTAAAATCTGGTTAAGTTTTTTAAATATAACATTATTAGAGTTTTGAGTTTTAGAATTTAGAAACTTTACTATAATTGGTCTGCAAAATCTGTGCAAAATCTGAATGAATTTATTAGGGAAAGATAATGACTTTAACTTCTAAATGATGTGAAATATTTATAAGTATTTAAATAACTAAGAAGTGAAAAAAACTTTAAATTCATTCAATCTTATCAAGTATTATTAAATAATATTACAAAGATTAATCATGAATTCAAGATATTATTCTTCAAAATAAATAAAGAGAATGATGTATATAAATTATTTTTAATTTAAATTTATTTTTTTAGACTTTTAGAAATAAGAAACATAAAATTAATGTTGTTAAAGTAAAAATAAGTATAATCATTACTGAATTAGTGTTCATAAAGTTAGAAAAATAAGAATAAGAATTAATGATGACAATAATATAAAAGTTATTTTAATTTTTATGGACACTTAATCATAGAGATAACAAATAAATATTTTCTTTTCTTTTTTTTAATTGTCTAAATTCATTTAGATTATAATAAATAATTTTTATATTGATTAATTATAAATATGAATATAAGTAATATTTAATTTTTTAAATTAAATATATATACACGTCGTCTTCAATTTCATACATCTTTCAATACATATTTTTATCTTTGTATATATCCTCATTTTAAATTATTAATATATTTTAATTATTAAATAATTTAAAAAATAATATTATTTTTTATTTTTATAACTTGTTTTTAAAATATATATTTGATATATTTTTTTATAATTATGTGATCTTTATATAACTGATATTTAATAATCTAATTTGATATTTATCTAGTTATAAATTCTTTATGACATTTGAATAGATAAAAGAATATGCATGTGATATTGACATTAAATCATTTTGATATATCATGTTTCTTTTGATGTGACATTTATAAACTAAGGGACGATATACTGATCAATCAATAAAAAGAATAAATACTCTCATTACCTTATGAAAATAAGATGAACTTAGATATTTATATATGGTTGAATTTTTATTTAGTAAATTCCATTATAAATTTATATTGACAACACAACAGATTCAACATAAAACTAACAAATTTGTTAAATTTATTAGATGAATGTCAATAACTAACTTTTATATCCGCAGGTTAAAAATCAAATTCTATTAATATAATCAATCTTATTTGCCAATGTATTATAGTTTGAAAATTTTGTAACAGAATAGTAAAATTAAACTCCTTTATTCCTCTCTTATTTACAGTTTGTCTTCAATAACCCGTCCTCCTAGATATTTTGGGTACCTGAGGCCCTTGAAATTCACCTCTAACATTTTTTCACCTTCTGACAGATTCAGTTAATTACTTCCAGATTAATTAATCAGTAATTTATTAATTATTATCAACAAGATTAATCGTGTTCTCTGTTTCTGTGGCGTTTTGTCATCTTGTTCTGCGCAGTGTGTGATGAACTTCACATACACACCCTACCCCTCACCCCACAAACACTACCGACTTCGCTCTTAACTATTTTCTTTTCTTTATAATTCGGCGCAAATCAATCACAATTTCTCTCTATTTCTATGTATTTTCCCCAATTCTAATTCGAGGGTTTTGATCTTCTTACTTTTGCCCCTTCCTCTGTTTCGAGTTTCTTCGGTAAAAGGCCATTCACTGTCGGTTCTCTAGCATGATTTAAGATAGATTGCCTTGTTGTTGCGAATCTCGGCAATTATCCGATTTCTGTTGAATTAAAGTCGGAAAGTCGGAAAGTCCGAGGTATGAATCTTAGTATAAAGTCTATGAATGGCTTGTAGGGTTAAGAATTTGTCTTGTTCTTTAAAAACGCATGATTTTTTGTTTATTTATTTTGGGTATGTCTTTTATTATCCGATGAAATATATTAGCATAGATGCTTTGTGACATGCATGTGTTATTCCAACAGTATCAGGTATCTGGGCTCGTTATTTTACCGAAACCTGGATATTTCCTTTTGATAGTGTTAGTTAATAATCGTAGTCTAGTGCATAGTATTTGTATTAGTAACTTAATTGATTACTTCATCATGAGATGCATATCGTAGATGGTTAATAAAGACCGTTGTGCGGTTATGATGTGGCCAAAGCCAACTTGTGAGGGTTCAATTAGGGGATGACCATCGTCCTCCCACTATCTTGTAGTTGTCTGAGACTTGTATTGTTGTTCAGACCATGGTGTCATTGAATATATTGTGGGTGATTCCTAATTGATGACCTGTTCATATGTTGGGGCCACAAATATGTTGAGAGATTGACTTGTGTCTAGATAGATCAATACTGTCTATCGTATGAGTGATAATTAGTTTGTGTAATATTGTTGATAATTAGTTTGTGTAATATTGTTGGAATCAACGGGTGGTTAAAGCTCTTATCTCATATGTTCTTTCAGTTATTAGTGAAACTTCACAATGGCAGATCTCAAGGAGAGGCTGCTACCACCAAAACCTGCTTCGGCTCTTAATGTAAGAGAGACTGCCAATCGACCGTCTGCCTCTGGAAGGCAAGCTTTCCAAGGGGTGGATGTTCTGGGGCTAAAGAAGCGAGGCCAAGGTCTCCGATCATGGATTCGTGTTGACACATCTGGAAATTCTCAAGCCATTGAAGTAGACAAGTTTACCATGATGCGACGATGTGATCTACCTGCACGTGATCTTCGCCTACTTGATCCTTTGTTTGTCTACCCATCAACAATCCTTGGTAGGGAAAAAGCTATTGTTGTAAATCTGGAGCAGATACGGTGTATCATTACAGCAGATGAAGTTCTTCTCTTGAATTCCCTTGATAGTTATGTATTGCACTATGTAATGGAGCTACAACGACGGTTGACAACAACTGGGGTAGGGGAGGTTTGGCAATCAGATGGTTCTGACATGAACCGACGGAGAGGAAGTAGGAATTTTGATAATGTATTTAGCAACACTTCCCCTGATTATTTACCTTTTGAGTTCAGGGCTCTCGAAGTTGCGCTGGAGGCAGCGTGCACATTTCTTGATTCTCAGGTTTGTAGAAGAAGTATATGTTTATGTCAGAGACTAACAAATGCTGATTTTTATTTTATTTTTAAATTTAACTTGTTCTTCATCTCTTTTTTCACATGATAGCATTGAGTTTCTATCAATATTAATCTATGCCATATTGGGGAAGTATGACCATGTTAAGGTTAAGTGAACTTGTTGGTAATTATTGTTTTGATGTGTACCTACTGATTAAGGCCAAACTGCCTTTTTGTGGTAACAGTTTGTGAAGTCTTTAGAATGTTCTGTGGGAAATATTTTTCAGAGAAGGCCAGTATATACCACCTATACAACCTAAATTGGATGAATATCACAGTTGTTTCCTGTTGGCACTAAAAGATTTGGTTATTGCAATTTCCTCCCACCCTGCATTAATCCATTAAACCTTCAATGTAAAACACTTGTTTCTTCATTCTATTGTTGAGAAAGCTGTAGGAGGATCACTTGGTTGTGCATAATTGAGTGATTTCAATTGATGTATCATGTAGCTTATGTGGTTTGTTGGTGTTAAAGTTGTCTGGGTGTTCCAAACTTACGAGTGAGAACCAAGGAGAGAGAAAGAAAGGAATTAAATATGAAACTGTGCATCTCTTCAGGAGTTTCTACATGTTAATGTTAGGTTCATTGTGGTGAAAAGTCGGAAACAGTAGTTGGCAGTAGATACAATGGAGATTTGCATATTATTGTATGCCAAGGAGGTCAACTATAGATCCCATATAATTGTTGAGAGTTATGATGGAAAGTTATTTAAGGCAACTGTGACCTCCACTTTCTTCACATGGTCTTCATTGATATTGAAAAAATTATTTGATATGGAGGCATTAGAAGTCCTATAATAGCATTAATGTTCAAAACAAAAATTCTTTCATATTGTATTCAAACAGAAGAATTCTTGATCCATGTGCTTGTGTAGAATATTTTCTTTGATATTCTTATTCATTTGGTTTGGATAAATTCATTTGTGACATTTGCAATTCTGTTCTGGCCATTTACAAAAGGCAGCAGAATTAGAAATCGAAGCTTATCCCTTGTTGGATGAACTGACATCAAAGATCAGTACACTAAATTTGGAACGTGTTCGTAGATTGAAAAGCAGACTTGTTGCCCTGACCAGGAGGGTTCAGAAGGTGATGTTGTGTTATATTTTCTTCTTTCCTTTTTATTGGAAGTAACAGTTACAATATTTTCTGTGGCTTACTAGTATTTGCTTTGCAATGCATATATTCAGGTTAGAGATGAAATAGAGCAGCTTATGGACGATGATGGTGACATGGCTGAAATGTATCTTACTGAGAAGAAAAGACGGATGGAGTTGTCATTTTATGATCAGTCTATGGTTGGATATAAATCAGTTGATGGAGCATCGATTTCTGCCCCTGTTTCTCCTGTTTCATCACCTCCTGATTCTCGGAAGCTTGAAAAGAGCTTCAGTATTGCTAGGAGTCGACATGAGAGCATGAGAAGTTCTGACAGTACTACGGAAAGTATAGAGGAACTTGAGATGTTGCTGGAAGCATACTTTGTTGTCATTGACAGCACTCTAAACAAGTTGACATCGGTAAACACAGTGTTATATACACTAATCCTTTTCTTTCTTGTTTCATAACAGTTTATCAACCCTGTTTCTTGCGTTTTTGTTTCAGTTGAAAGAATACATTGATGACACTGAAGATTTCATAAACATCCAACTGGTTTGTCTTCTTTCCCTGGGGTTTATGTCAATTTTATTTAACCTATTTTGGTCGTGTTGCTCTAAGATTGTAGGTTTATGGGCAATGGCTTCTTATTCCCTCAGTGAAAGTTGTGTATCTTACATTTCATGGGAAGAGAAATTAGGTTTTTCAATAACCACCAATCTCCACCTAACTCTTTCACATTTTTTCCAATTTTAGTTTTTCACCTTTTAGTTAAATAAATTTATTCTATTTTCTTAAATTACTAAGTGCCAATGAAACATGTTATGGGAATCATATTTTAGGCATGATATTCTTGGGGAATGTGATCACTAAATATGTACCTTGAAACAAACTCTCTCTTGGTATTTCTGACTATCATGTTGTATGGCTCTAAAAGAACAAAAACTATGACATTTTGTTTTGATGAATTTCTCCATGAACACTCACAGGAAAAGAAAATAAAAAGGAAAAGTAAACTAAATTTCTCCATAAATAAAAATTAGCTTTTGCATGAGCTAATTTATAGCATTTTTCTAACATTGACTTTTTAAAAATATTTGTCTTTACTTATGCATATGTTAATTTAATTTCTGAAAATGTCTATTTCATCTTTTTCTCATTTATTTTAATGTACTATAAGTGTTTAGAAAAGTTTAACTAAACAGACCTTATTTTAATGGTTTAATTGCTTATTTAATCTTTATAGTTGTAAATACTTTATCTTTTGATCCTAATACTTAAAAAGTTATTCGCTTACTTCCTACACAATTTTAATTCCATTTAGTCTCTACATATCATTTTTAATCTGTTTTTTAGTCCGTAACGTCTAAGTCATAGGAGGGTTGTAAAAATTAAATAATATATAATGGTTAATTTTGAAGTGTAAAGATCACAAGGTAAAGTTTGTTGAACAATAGGGATAAAACGAGAAGTTTAACCTATTTTAATTTAGAATAACTCTAATTTTTTTCTGACAGGATAATGTGCGGAATCAGCTTATCCAGTTTGAGCTTTTACTGACAACTGCAACATTTGTGGTTGCCATCTTTGGTGTGGTAGCGGGAATATTTGGGATGAATTTTGAAATTGCATTGTTTAATGTCCCTTCTGCTTTCCAGTGGGTCCTAATAATAACAGGAATTTGTGGAGTATTTATATTTTCTGCATTCGTCTGGTTCTTCAAGTACAGAAGACTCATGCCCCTATAGAAAGCTATACCACCATGAAGATGAAGATTAAATAATTGCGTCCTCTCTACAAATGTTTCATGTTTGGTACGCAATCATAAAATTCAAAAAAGAACAATTCTTTCAATTCAATTTTGTATCAGTTTTTAGGTTATTTACGACGACAATCGGATTCGGCAATGTCTATATTTATTGCAAAATTGATAGTTAGATTAGAATACCTGAATGGACAAAACATCTTCATTTTACCTGCTATGGTAAGTGTTGAAGGTAGTAGAGGTTTTGGTTATCAGTAATGGATTCATGTTTCCATTAATTTGATGATATTAAATATATTTTAAAGTTTAATGTGATATATTAAGTAATGGGTTTAAATTTAAATTAACATAAAATTTCGAATGAAACGGGATAAATCATGGGATACTCAATTTTATTGGATAATAGCTCTCCTTTTTATTCTTGAGTGGATATGCCTTTGTTGCACTATATATCGTACTGTTTAGCATCCTTAATCCTTATTATGTCCTGTAACACAATAGATTATCGGTAACGGTTCATTTCATAGCAGTGGTTGTAACAAGATTTATAATATTTTTTTCCTGTACTTCATAAAATTTGTGAACACTCCTCGTTTTTCTGAAATAGGTTTTTCAGAATATAATTTTTATATTCTAAAAAGTTCATTACAAATGAACGAAAAATATTCAAAAATTTTATGGATGTTAAAAAGAAAAGCCTTCAACTTATTAGGAATGGACCCTAGTTACATTGTACTTTGGATGAATGTCACTTGAACAAAATAAACATTGTTTGGATGAAATAAATTTGAACGTGTAATTGTTAAAAAGGAGATGAATTTATTATAAGATGTCACTGGTGAAGGTATAATACTAATTTACGTTAAGGAGTGTAACTCGAAACCGACCATGCTCTTTGTATGTATATACGCTTTGGAACAAATTTAGTTACCGTTTTATATCATTTAAGAAGTGCCTATTTTCGTGCCTATTTTTGTATCTTACCTTAGCTAAGAAATAAATTAGATTGAGATAGAAATCACGTAAATTTAAGATTTCAAGTTATTCATCCTTATTTTGAATCATAAATAAGTATGATGATTAATTTAACTCTCAAATAAAAATGAAAAAAAATTAATAAGTTATTTACTTTTCACAAGCTTTTAAGATTAATTATAAATGTTCTCGAACGAGTTTTATTCCAAATAAAAGTGTGTACAAAATGGATGTTTTATGACTCTTCTTATATAAGAAGACATGAAACAAAAATTAATCACTCTTCTTTTTATACATTAACCAATAATTAATCATTTTTATAGTATTCCTTTTAGCTAACCATACATTTAAATAAATAGTTTATTATTTGGAAATTATTGTTTTTTTAAGTTTCCTAACTTTGTAGAGCTCTTTATTTACCTAATTTCCTTTATTTACCTATCCATGATCGCATCAATTAAAGAGACATGTATCCTTTTTCATTCATCACCTTTCCACTTACGAAAGAAAGGGTGCATTATTCCTTCCATTTGAAACAAGTGTGGTGCCAACTTCAAATTGACTTATCACTTACTTCTGCAATGTTATATTTGGAAGTGGATTTAGTTAGAGGTTTGAAAAATTGGTAACTTATTCTTTAGCAAGTATCTTATCGATTCAAAATAGAAGTTAGTTGTCTCAAATAAAATATGTTATTTTAAGTATAGTAATCTTCTTGTATTTGGAGTATCTGGTATACTAGAAATAAGAGAAAAGTTTAATATATTATTTATCAAATAACCAGTACCCCATTTCATGAACTCCACATTATTATTCCAATTCCAAGTAGCATATATGTTATTTATAGTTATTAGTGGGAAATGCCTCTTTATGTTTCAAGAAAAATATAATATATCAATAATAATAATAATAAAAGGTAACAAGTGTTTTACATAAAAAAATATAGGTGATTTGTAATATATTGTGATGTTGAAGTGTATATACACTTCTTATATTTGATAGTTTTTTTTTAATTTTAAAATATAATTGACATAAAATAGAAATACAGAATATATACATAAAGAGAGAGAATCTTTCATGTTATGCATATATTATTTATAGTTAAAATATTAAAATCATATTTTAAAAAAAATATTATTTTCAAAATATAAATATCATTTTAATAGCAAAATATTTTATATGATTTATAAATTATATATATAATTTAAATATGCTTTAGTTTTCTATAAATAGTATCCTATCCTATATTTATTTAGTATTGCAAAACAAGAAATGTTTTTGGGAATATGTGATATTTCGGGGCAACTTTTGGTGATGATAATAACATAAGGTTCGAATACTTAAACCCTAATACTTAAACGATAAATTGTTGTGGTTGGGTGGGGGGTGGTTCCAGCCACCTAGAGAGTGATGCCAAACTAGTTTGAAAAAAATTATACAGGTTGACCAAATTGAACATTTTAAGTATTCCAAACTTAAATATCTTTAATGCATGTAAATAGAGATAAGTCATAGTTATTTATGTATATGCGACCAAACCCCCCATTGAATTTAACCAAAAGTCGGTGCATGCCTACTCTTATTTATCAATCGTCACTACAACTTTATAAGTTACCCAAAAGGTTATTTTAAAAGTTTAAACATCAAACGTGTGGGATTATTCAAAAAAATTGTATTATATTTTCTACAATAAGGATACGAAACAACATGTCGTTTTTAGTTGAGTTGGCAAACTGCCTCATTCACTCATCGCATTGATAAATAATGGCAGAGTTAAGATAATAATATTTTTTTAAACTAAAATTATGTTTTTTTTCCATTTATTGTAATTGTTTTTGTTTTTGAAAACTAAGATTTATGTTTTATGTGAGTACCAACAAAATTCAATTTTAAAATTATTTATTGTTATTGAGAGATAAAGCAAAATTATACTCAATAGTTGCAGATATTTTTTCAAAATAAATTCAAGATTTATTGTTCAAATGTCTGCTCATTGTCTGATCTCAAAACATCTATTAAATATGACACACAATCTCGTACATATTGTTCTATAAGATAAAAAGTAACTAAAAGAAAAACACATAAAAATTAAGTGTATGTACTAGTCCTCAGAAAATGTAAACAAGGAAAAAAAATCCAAGGAGGATATGTTTAACATAACTTACAAACAACGAGAAGACCAAAAAATAGTACTATGAGTATTTTAAACCAAAACTAATTATTTTAAATGTAAGTGTGTAAGTTAATTTTCATCTTTATTAATTATTATGTAATTGAAATTACTTTTAAATTAAAATATTATTATGTATTATTAACTTTTTAATCTTTAATTAAAAATGTAACAACTTTTTTCAAAAGAAAATAATCAAATTTTAATATTATTATATATAATTATCAAATACAAATAAAAAATGAATTATTTGAAATTCTTTAAAAAAATTTCTGTTAGAGTAAAATTAAATGTAAATTATTTAACGCTCTGATATAATGAAATTAATATTTATATTCTTAAACTTAAAAAAAGTAATTTATATTAATTGCTCCAAAATTCAACAAATAATAGTATTAAGTAGCAGAGGCGCCAACACCATCTAACATTATTCTAGCATTAGAATGCAATTATTTAGTTATTTTGTAGCAAAATTACATGAATTATTATTTTTAAAGCAATGATATTCTTTATTCTTATATCAGTTTTTCCTAGTTTATGTAATGTTCGTGCAACTACTTTGCGACCTCAACTATCTTAAAGCGGGACCCACCCATTGGTAGTTTAATTATGAGTTCCACGGCCTGTTTCTCAGCCACTCAAGCCTAATTTTCTTGCAAACCCCATAATTATAAAAGCACTCAACAGTTGAAAGGAACAACACCTAACAACTCAATAAATTGTAAGAAGTGTAGGCTATGTTTAAGTCCCTAATCCATTATTAACCTCACTAATCAAATCCACTTATAACAGTTTGCTGTTTTTAGAAGCAAAGTAAAATTATTCACACAAGATTAAATTCATTAATTTATTTTTGTTGGTTATGTGAAATTATATAATAAATTATTATTATTCTAGTTACGTAAAAATTTGTGGAAAGTGCATGGATTTGGTGAGGTGGCAAAGAGTAAAAGTTGACATAGTTGGGTGGATTTGGTAAGTGGGCCCAATCCAACATTGCTTAATCTTTGGATTGCATTAAGAAGCTTAAAAGTGGCACCGATTCCTCTTCTTCCTTCAAACTTTCCAACCACTCTCAGAGATGATCATCAACGTCAAGCAATCCACCATGGTGGCCCCGGCGGAGGAGACGCCGCGGAGGCCGCTATGGAATTCCAACGTCGATTTGGTCGTGCCGAACTTCCACACGCCCAGCGTCTATTTCTATAGGCCAAACGGCGCCTCCAATTTCTTCGACACCGCCGTTATGAAGGCGGCACTCAGCAAGGCCCTCGTCCCTTTCTACCCCATGGCCGCCCGCCTCCGCCGCGACGACGACGGCCGCGTCGAGCTTTTCTGCAACGGTCAGGGAGTGCTCTTCGTCGAGGCTGAAACCACCGCCTCCATTGACGACTTCGGCGACTTCTCGCCCTCCCTTGAGCTCCGGCAGCTCATCCCCGCCGTGGATTATTCCGCCGGCATCGAAACGTATCCACTCTTAGTGCTACAGGTCTGTTTTCTTTTGGCCGTTACTTCATTCACGCTTTACACGCGCCTTTCCGATTCGAGCTTGACGTTGAAACTCTGGTTTAGTTTGTTCATGAGTTTTGCCTTTTCTGGAGCCACACGTTGCATGGTCTTAACACTACACATGGTGCATTTCGAATATTTGTTTAACTTTTTCATTTTTATTTAACCAATATTCTAATTACTTTATCTCTTTATTTATTTTTTATCTATTAGCATTGAAAATACAATTTCATTTCTATTTATTTGTCTGCATAAAATTTAAAATATAAAACAATATTTAGTATTCTTTAATCATAACTTTATATTTACATATTTTATACATTTTAAAATAATTTCAATATAAATAAATATATTAATTAATTTGTATACTGTCTCTTAAATATATAAATATAAAAATAGGTGGGATAATATATGCCGTAGAATATTGCCTAAACTTTAGAGACGAATGCAGAAATTTGCTATTATAAATATTCAATTGCATTAAACCTAATCGCCAAAATATATATTTATAATTCCTAATATGGTTTGTATTTTTAAATATTTGTAAACATGGAAGTATTTGGCTGATATTTAAAGTTGAAAAGAAAACTTTGAAAAATATGTTACTCCGCTAATGAAAAGTACGAAACATGAGAAGCATGAATTTGGTTGGGCCCAGCTAAATTTTTCTTTTTCTATGAAAAGTATTATTAATATACGATTAATTGAGAGCGTTCCAACCACTCACCTATAAGGAGTTTTTTCATTATTATTATTATTATTATTATTATTATTATTATTATTATTATTATTCATTTTAATTTGTTCGCGACGAAATGAACAATCACCCTTTTTGACTATTATATTTTAGGCACATACGACAGTGGTTTATGATTATAATTTCTAATAAACTACTTGGATTCTTCATGTTAATGTTAGCACATTTTAGAGGTTTCCCTCACTAATCACGAGCCACTACATCTCTTATGAAATAAATTAAAATTGTTTAAAAAATATTTAAAACCATTGAATATAAAATATCATCCATAAGCTAATGCGATGTGTTTTAACAGACAAGAATCACTTGCTATTTTCATATAGACAGACTAACAGATAAAATTAATTGTAATAAAAATGTTACATTTACTCCGCCTTCTTTCACTATTTTAATACACTTTTATAATTATTTTAATTTTTAAACTTAAATAAATTGTAATTTCATAAATTAAATCTGTGATTACTAAAATTATATTCTATCTAAGACACAATAATAGAATTTGTATAAAATATTATATAAATATATCGTTTTATTTAGATTACATTACGTTGACATCCCATGATGTTTTGAGATTACATACATAATTTTTATGTTTCTACTTTTTTAACATTTACAAGTTTGTAGTATTTTTGAAGCATCTGAGAAGATGAGTTTAATATATAAATAATATTAAGAAAATATTTTTGAAATAATTAACCTACAAAATTTGAACAGGTAACATATTTCAAATGTGGAGGGGTGTCGTTAGGTGTCGGTATGCAACACCATGTAGCAGATGGAGCATCGGGTCTTCACTTCATCAATTCATGGTCAGATGTTGCTCGTGGCTTCGATATTTCCCTCCCTCCATTCATCGACAGGACACTGCTCCGTGCCCGGGATCCACCTCGTCCACTTTTTGATCACATTGAATACAAGCCTCCACCAGCCATGAAGACCACCCTGCAACCCCAAAAACCAGGCTCTGACGCTGCCGTTGCCGTCTCTACTTTCAAATTGACCCGTGACCAACTGAACACCCTCAAGGCTAAGTCCAGAGAAGATGGCAACTCAATCAGCTATAGCTCTTACGAGATGCTGGCTGGTCATGTATGGAGAAGTGTGAGCAAGGCAAGAGCACTACCTCATGACCAAGAAACCAAATTGTATATTGCAACTGATGGAAGGTCAAGGCTTCAACCTCCTCTCCCCCCTGGTTACTTTGGCAATGTCATCTTCACCACCACTCCTGTAGCAGTGGCTGGCGATCTCATGTCAAAACCAACATGGTATGCTGCAAGCAGAATCCACGATGCATTAATGAGAATGGACAACGAATATCTGAGATCAGCTCTTGACTATCTAGAGCTGCAGCCTGATCTAAAAGCGCTTGTTCGTGGAGCACATACTTTTAGGTGTCCAAACCTTGGCATCACTAGCTGGGTAAGGCTTCCAATCCACGATGCTGACTTTGGTTGGGGAAGACCCATTTTCATGGGACCTGGTGGGATTGCCTACGAGGGGCTATCTTTCATTATTCCTAGCTCAACAAATGATGGCAGCATGTCTGTGGCAATCGCTCTGCCTCCTGAGCAAATGAAAGTGTTTCAGGATTTGTTTTATGACTTTTGAACTCTCGGTTCAATATGCTCACAGCGATTCTACGGTGATGTTTTACTTCTTAGTTCATTTTAAGTATTTTTTTTTTTCATAAACCGTATGAATATCTCCAGTTACAATAATAGGCTGCGTTGGCAAGGCGTCATAATCCGTAAATACAAATGAACATCTAAACAAGTAGACCTACGTTTTTTTTTTTTTTTTTTTTTACAGCGCGACAAGTACACCTACGTATTATCCATTTGATGTCACATGTATGTATGTGTAAAAGATTTGTGTGTCAGCGCAAGCCGTCTCCCTTCCACCATCCCATATTTTGACTGACTGCTTTTAATAATGCTATGTGTATTTTTCTCGATATTGTCTTTGTAAGTAATGAAGATTGACATATGGAGTTTGAAACCAATGTATAGGTTCCACTTTCATGTATGATTTGGCTGTGTAAGTTGTAATTGTGTGGGTGGAAACAGTTGATTGTTTAAGCATCCATTAAGATAAGATTACAAGTTCATACGGATGTCCTGATAAAGGGATTAACATATTATATCGAAAATTAATCTCAGTGTGAATAATTAAGGTTGTTTAATATAAAATACAGCATGATCGTAGTGATTATTGTGTTTTCTGATACCGGGCTAGGGACTAGAGACTCAAACATTTAGCACATCTTAGTGCAAGTAGAAATTAAGAAAATAGTCGTATGTATGAAATGAGGCCTACAGATAAAGTTGATATGCAGGGTAATAAAGATGCAGCAGAGCTATGGGTTGGGCGGTGATTAACATCTGCTCCCCCTTTAGCTCCTTCTCCTCTCTGTATTTTTGAGCCATGAGATTCATCTATGTCCATCCTTAGTGCTTCCGGTACGATTCCATGTTTCTCTGCAGTTGCAAATTCTAGTACTAATAAATATGGTGGAGAAAGAGGCACAGTTTACTTAAGGAAATAAATACTATGATGATGCTCTTGTGAAAAATTAATCAACTCTCTTACCCACTTGATCCTGTGTTAGCACAATGTTGCTCTTGGAGGGGTTTGCGTTTGCAACTGTCTGTTCTGAACTTAAATTTCTATCAAAATCTGAACTTGAAATGGCTTTAATACATGAAACAAGGAGGAGAAATGTAAGAAATCTTATCCCCATTGGTGAGCTTGTGGAGGGGACGAGAGAATTAATGCTCTCTCTACTCTTTTATACTTCCTTTCATCAATGGAGAAAGATCTAGGAAATATATTTTAACCAGTTTTAAAGAAACAACTTTTTCTGCATAACATCGTACTGTAGTATGCGACATAATTGATTAATAATGTTATTTTTTAAATGTGCTATTATATTTCAGTTATGGTTTTATATGCATAAATGAATATTAATGGTTAGAAAAGGATCAGTCTTTAATATGCACTTACTGCAAGATAATGGGTTTTCAATATAAAACTTAATGTGTGTAAAAAAAAAAAAAAACATACACCACTTTTTTTAATTTTTTTAATAAATTAATGTCACAATTATTTTGTTAAATTAAAAGTAAATATTTTGTGTTATGGGATTGCTTGAAGGGAAGGAGAGTGTTTGCTTTGCATCAGATGCTGTGTTCAAAATAACATGCAGAGAGCAGGAGAGGCATTTGAGGTGCACTTTTCTGAGTCATCCATGTCATAAAAGCCAGTCCCTTCTGATAAAATGGATGGAATAATGTGAACATGTCCCAACAATGTTTCATTCTTCTGTATTAAAGCCTAATAATATATTACACTCTCTATTCTCATCATATGGTAATTGCTTCAATTCTGTCTTTGTATCATATAGATGTTTTAAATGTAAAAGTCTGAAGTGATTTAAAATAGTTTTAGACAAAATGGAAATGACGTATATATTATGACAAATAAAGGAGCATCAACAACAGTTGTTAATTTTCATCACATTAGGAACATAGTTATGACTTTATATTTATTTTCTGATGTTAACATGAGATACTATCTTATTTATTATATTATATATTTTATATAATTTTACTTTTTATGTTGAGATTTTAGGTTCTATTTGACTAGTTGTTTTCATAATATTTTTTAAAAATGAAAAAAAAGTTTTTAAATATTATGTATAAATTAAAAAAAAAGTTTATTTGAAGAAAGTAAAATTATTGGATTCGAGCTAATCTGATTTTTTATTTCTTTGAACTTGTTGCATCGGATTTTTAAGTCTAGAACATTATTTCGTGGCTTAGAATTTCAGATAAAATTATCTGTAATATGCATGTAAAAAATAAGTATTTCGAAAACTCATTCTACTTTACGGATTGAAAGTCATAACATATGTAATCATTTTTTATTTATTTCGAAAATTTTTATCTAAAAATTGATTTTCTGTTTTCCGGAATAGGTTATCCATATGGGACGTAACAAATTAGGATTAATTATTTCGAAATGGTTAAATATGGATTCTTTTTATGAAGATTAATTGTCAAATAATTATTAGGGTTTTTCAAAAACAAATGTTTGCAGTGGATTACAAATATGGCAACATTCATATTACTTTTAATGGAGTTGAAAAATAATAGATCAAATATCGAATATTCTAAATACTACAAAGAAGGTAGATTCTCCGAGATTTTAAAATAATTACTAAATAAAAGAGATTAATTTAATTTGTGAGGAGTCTATATTTTATTATGATTTTTTGGTATTTCTTCTGTGTATTCAAAATATATTCATTTTATATATTATAAAAGTTTTTAACATATTTTAAAATATCAAAATCAATATATTTTGAAGTAACCAAGAAAAAAAAATCTAAATTTGTTGATAACACCAAAACAATTGAATGCCTAACGATGTTTCTAAAAGTCAATAATGATATGGGGTAAGAGTTTATGAGACATGACAATGGAGCCAACAATCACACGTGAAACTATAATTTTGTGAAGCTTAAAGATAAAGAGATATTGATGAACAATAATCATTAAAAAAACTTGTTATGTTACAAAACGACACGTTATAACAGGGATCATCATGAATAATAATTAGTGCTACATAGAAAGTTGGTTGAAGTTGGTTAGAGTGTTGACTGAATTAGATTACGGGAGATAGGTATATTATGGATGTATGTAATGCATTGATTTTGCATGATAATGGTGCCATGTAGTTGTAAGCAGGGTTTGATGATGATTAGTGTGAAGGAGTGGATAATTAGTGTGGAGGAGTACATTTTTTTTTAGATTTTAGTTTAATGGATTTTATCTTAACAAATGAAACAAAAATAAATTAATTTCTTTAAAATTGATAGATTTTCTTTTTGGTTTATTAAAATAGGTTTGCGAATCAATCCATTTATTTACTGGTCAAATACTTAATACCTATGAAAAGACCATTTATTTTTTAAATTGAATTTATTGGGCTTGTTTAAATCAAGAACCAGGCCTTAAAGTGGAGTGGCCATTGCGTTAATCATGATGAAGGGTGAGAATACATTATACAGCAACATGTTAGTGATTGCTTACATGATTATGACTATTCATTTTTCTTTCTCTTTAATCATATGCTCTGCCATAACCAAACCATTATGTGCTCCAACTTAACTTTTTTCAAAAACATCTCTGCTATCATTTCATAATCTTCATTTGTTGCCAACTTTTAATAATGTCGATTGTCTTCTCCATATCTATTATACTGTTTGTCTCATTGCCAAGTGCTTTGTTGAGAAGCAAAATTACTCATAGCTCTTATTAATAACTGCTACCATAATTTAGGCTGCACAACTACAAGTGCTTAATTAATACTGCTTATCTTCTTTTAATATAATCACAGAATTATTGACCTTCAGGAATAAGATCCATTGTTTAGCTATTTTTGTGTTAATCAGCAGTCACCACCTATGGTGGAAGATGAAATTCCCAGAGACGAGGCAAAAGTTGCTGCAGTGTCCCCATTAAGGTATCTCTTGAGACGATTTAAGTCATCTGCTGCATCAAGCATGGTTGGTCTTGTCGAAGGTGACTCCTGTGTGCAGAGAAGTCCCAACTCGATTAACTCTGAGATAGCAACTTCCCACATCTTTCTAACCTCTTGCGATTCATCTCTTGAGGCTGTCACCAAAGCAGGATCTACCACTTTTTCTACCCTTCCGTGGAAATGAATCTTCACCCATTTGTGCAGACTCAACCCACCAACAAACATGTCATCTATTGGTCTTCTTCTAGTCACCATCTCAAGAACTAGAATGCCAAAGCTATACACATCTCCTTTGATAGATGAATTGGATCCAAATCCATATTCTGCATCACAAATTATGGAAGAGTACTGATTATTTGAACTAGTGGAAAACAAGAGTGTCACCTTCCTAGAACATGTATGAGATAATACTGTCACCAAAACATGATGTACTTATTTTCTTAGTGTTAAACTGTGACTGATTTAGACTAATTAAATTGTTTGGCTCCTGATAGTAAATCGATGAAAGAACATTTACCTGGTGCAATGTATCCAATAGATCCAAAGAACAAATTTGCACTAGAGTTGGCCATATTATCAATAGCCCCACCTCCAGCACTCATGATTAGCCTTGCAACCCCAAAATCAGAGACGAGAGCTGTCATGTCATCATTGAGAAGACAATTGCTTGGTTTTAAATCGCAGTGTATGACTCTGACAGGAGAATGATGATGCAAATAGGCCATCCCTTCAGCTATATCACTGCAAATATTCACCCGCTGGACAATGCTCAAGTGTGATGATGATGATGATGATGATGATACAGAAGAAGGATAGAGGCGGCTCTCCAAGCTGCCATTGGCCATATAAGGTAGAACAAGAGCCTTAAAATCGGGTAGGCTACATGCTGTAATAATCCTTATAAGATTTCTGTGTCTGATTCTCTTCAAAACTTGGCATTCTCTGTTGAAGCTCTTGGTAGAGTTTCCAGATTGCAAACGCAGCACTTTGACCGCTATTGGTGTGCCGTCCGCGAGAACACCTCTATAGACATGTCCATAACTACCTGATCCAACAAGTCTCTGATTGTCAAATCCTCCAGTGGCATCTGACAGTTCCTTATACGTGATTCTTGGGAAGTTACTGATCAATTCTGTTCTAGCTGCATTTTTGCTTGCCTCGCTCCTCTGAGAGCTGATGATTACTTTAAGACGCTTGCATCCAATTACACAGCAAATTATTGACAACAAGGTCGATATGAAGATCGCCAAAATCAATATTATCAGTAACAAACGAGCATGAATCCATCTTCTCCTTTGAGAGCACAAGGATATGCCTGGAATTGTCCCACAAAGTTTTGGATTCCCTAGGAATGACAAGTTTGAAACTGAATTAAAGATACCACCAGATGTAATCTTTCCTTCCAGATTGTTAAATGATAAATTGAGAAAAGTGAGCGTTTCAATTTTACCAATTTTTGCTGGTATCAATCCGGATAATTGATTTCGTGAAACATCAAAAGATTCAAGGTTCTTCAGATGACCCAGGGACTGAGGGAGCTCTCCTTGAAGAAAGTTGTTTGAAAAGTTAATCATTGTAACAGCAATGCATCCTGATATCTGAGGGAAGATAATTCCAGTCAGGTAATTGGACGAAAGATCTATCTCCTGAACCTTTTCTAATTTGCTGAGCTCAATTGGCAGGTCACCTTCAAGGTGGTTATGGGAGATATTTATGAAAATTCTGATCTCACGCAAGCCTGCCAATTTCAGTGGGATGCTTCCTGTTAATCTATTGTGCGACAAGTCAAGCCTGTACAGATTAGTGCACCGTCCCAATGTGGGGGGTATTGTTCCTGAGAGAAGGTTATTGTTGAGAAACAAAGAATTTAGTCTCACCAAATTTCCCAAACTGTGTGGAATCCTACCTGAGAATTGGTTGTGTGACAGATCCAATAGACCCAGATTGAGACACTTGCCTATTGCGTCTGGAATTGGAATTTTGAAATGGTTGTGTGATAAGAAAAGTTGTTCCAACCTTGGCAATCTGAATATATCTGAGGATATAGTTCCATTTAGAAGATTGGATGTTAAATTCAGAATGAAAAGCCTTGAAAGGTTTGCTAAGCTGCGAGGAATTGATCCAAAAATTTGGTTTTCCTGCAGTAGCAGGGTTCTTAGGTTGGTGAGTTGGCTGGGGAGAGTATCGGTGAGCCTTCCCCCAAGGCCCATTCCTGCCAATTCAAGCTCCTCTAGATTACTGTTGTTTCTGAGAGCAGTGAAAAATGGATCGAGATTGGTGTTGCTATCGTGGCTTACCATGTTGTTGTATGATAAATGAAGGTAAAGGAGATATGGCCAACTGCTTACAAACTTAGCAGGCAATTCGCCAGATAGATAATTGTACTCCACATCTAAATGTTGAAGCGATAGATTGGTCAGCGAGAGAGGAAGAAGCCCAGTAAATTGATTATTGTATAAACTGATACTCCACAGGACTCTGCAGTTTCCAATCTCTTCCGGGATTTGACCACTTAATGTGTTGCTGGAGAAGTCCACAACATTTAGCAGAGTGCAGTTGGAAAAGAGAGATGGAGGAAGCGAACCTGATATGTTATTTTCCTTAATGACTAGAATGTTAAGCTTGGAAAGCATGGAAAAGGAGTCTGGTATTGAGCCATGCAAATTATTCCCCTCAATAATGATGCAGTGAATGCGTCTGAGGTTGGAAAATTCAGGAGGAATAGTGCCAAATAATTGACTGCGAACAATCTCAAGGTTGTGCAGTCCAGTGAGATTGGAAAGAACGGGGGAAAGAGGCCCCACAAGACCTTTATCATATAGGATTAGTCGTATAACACGGTTATGGAATCTGTCACATTCAACACCCGTGAAGTTGCAGACAGGAACGGCTTCATCCCAGTTTGCAAGTGAGGAAAGAGGGTCTGATACGATTGTTTTTCTGAATTCCAGAAGCGCAGCTCTATCGGTGAGTAAAGAATGAGAAGGGTGGGGGTGGTGGCGCCTTGGAAAGGAGTGACCAAATGTTACAAGTAAAAGGAAGAACAAGGTTTGTAAGAAAACCATGTTATAAAGACTGGTTTTTTTTGGCAATAGTAATGTGACACTATTTGTATGAGATTCTTCCCGCGCAGTGCTTCACTGCCACCCATTTGGGGCGTTGAGGAGTTTGACATAACGCAGTGCGGTGTGAGTGTGATGATTTGAAGAAGAAAAATGGATGATTGGAGATGAGTAGATTCTCAACTCAACCGAATAGTGAATTGGTAATGGATGAAGATGGACATGATCTCAACTGAAGCATGGCATTTTGCTTAAGCAGCTTGCAATGTTTGGTTCTGCTTTCAACAGTGGCGCACTCACACAGACACAGCCCCTCCAGTACAAATTTTAAATTACCAGAAAATGATTTAAAGAAATAGCAGATTTTTTTGTCTTTGTGCAAAGCAATGCGATGGTCACAAACGTCACATAGAAACGTATGCAAAGGACGTTGACAATCTTAAACAATTGGTTGGGTTCAGTGTTTCAGTGGGACTTGTAAAACAACACAAAACCTCTGTAGTGAGCTGGTTGGATAGGACAACGGATAGTGCCGCATTTCCAACTATATTATTTGTAGATAATTTGCAGTTTTTTTTAAATAAGTTATAAGGACTCTTTAAAGTACCTCCTGATAATTTTTTTAATTAAGTATTTAAACTTTTGGTTAACATCCTTATAAAAATATTTATTTATTTTTGTCTTGTGATGTATTTTAAGTTTATAAGAATCAAGATAAGAGCTTCTATCCAAAATCTTAAATATAATAAATTTTATTCATGAAGTTATTAGGATAAATCATTTTATATTGTAATCATCCAAGTTGGTCAATGAATAAGATAAATCATTGACTCTTATGTTATTTGTTGTAATATGAGACTTGACGGAATATCAATAATAATATATTTATTTATAACTCAACATGTGATGAACTAATTGTATTCATCTTCCATTTTTCATCTCAACCTTAAACAAACAAACATCATATTTTTCAAATTATAGGTAATACTTGATCTTTCTAATGAATTTTAAATGAAAAAGTTAAAGTTTTATCAATGAGATATAAATAAATTTGAGTGACATAACATATTATTAAATAAATCACTACTAATGTAATTTAAATATTCTATAAAACAAACTAACTTTACACATTCAATCAACTAATTATTATAAGCAATTACATTAGACATAATTTTGATGTAATTTCTAATATAAAAAAACACTTATGAGTTTATGAAATTAAAAATCTATTTCGATTTTATGCAACTGTTTTTGAATTTTAACAGCATAAAGCCTAAATTATGGACTTCCCAAAAAAAAACATAATATGAGACGATCCAATATCAATGTTTTTTAAAGATTGATTAATAAAAAAATTACAATATAATCAAAATATAATTTAAAATTGAACATAATATAAAAATAAATCTACAATGCATAATTGAATTTAAAAAATTAAACAAAAAGCACAAGAGAGATCAATTTGAACGTAAACAATCCAATAATCCAATAATGGTGGTATAATAATGACAACAACACATATATAAAGAAGAATATTTATATATTAGCAATCTAACAATGGTGGTGATAATAACAAGAACAACACATGTACAATAAAAAAGAATATTGGTGTAGTGAGAGTAGATAGTAGTTAATTGCATAAATGGTTAAAACAAAGAATACTAAAGAAACTCAAAGAATCACCGACAATGATGACAACATAAATAAAAACAGTGACATGGAGAGAAGGAAATAATAAATAAAAACATAAATGCGGTTACACTTCAATTTGGAATATAAAAGATTACTAAAAAGTTTAAATTACTAAAATAGATATATCAAAATAATAAAAAATGATTATATAAAAATTTTAAAAAATCAGTTGATCAAATTATTAAAAACAATTAAAAATAAATAATATGTTTATATATAAATTAAAGAAAACATGTTCTTTGAAAAATAAGAGAGCAGTTGTACATGAAAAACACTACTTCTAAAAATAAAAGTACAAAGTAGAGAATTTTGAGGAAAAAAAAAACGACTTCTAAAAATAAAATAAAAATTTTAAAAAAACAAAACAAAACAGAAATATGCAATATGGAAAGAAGTAACAAGAAAAAAATAATAAAAATTAAAGTTACGTGTCCTAAACACAATTCTTTAAAAAGTTAAAAATTAATTTAAAAACATGACTCCATCTTTATTAGTTTAAAATGGTGTGAGAAATTCCATTTCTACTGGTTTATCTCTATAATTTTTTAGAAATTTGTCCATCTTAATAAATTTTAAAAAAATTGTCAAATTTGGTGAAGAAAAACCCTAATCCCTATCCTCACTAGTATATCTAAGCAAGGTTTATGTTCTTATTTGTTGTGTGCTTTTAGGTTGGTGTTTGCTCATTAAGTATCGCACACCACACAACCACTCTCTTGTTGAATAACAAAGGGTTTGTTTAAGAAACATTTTTTTTACCGTTGGTTCCTGTTCTTTAGTTCCCTTTAAGGGTTTTGGTTGCCTAATAGATGATGAGCTACGCCATGTTTGTTTATCGCATAGATTTAGTATAAGTGGCATAGTTATTTATTACATTGCTACCTGCTTCTATATATTGCTTTACCTTTTTCTTCTTCTTTTTACGTACTTTATACTTATCCTTGAATCCAAACGAAAAACGCCACCAAGGTTATGAGTGGGATGCCATTTTAATAACATTACAAGCCTTTGCTATGCACACAACATGAGTGGGGCATGTTCAAATATTTGTCTAAATTTAATTGAATGTGACATATATTTAATATATAAACCATTATATAATATTTAATATAATTCATAAGCGTTTCAATAATAGGCTATATCTTTAATCTCTAGTACACCAAAACATAATCATTAAGCTTAATTAATATATGTTCTATATATGATAAAGAAGGAGGCATAAAAAGTTAGGTCGAATTGTTTTTTATTTTTCAGTATTATCACTTTAAAATTTTATCTTATAGTTTTTAATTTTGTAAATTCTGATATTTATGTGAGGGGATTGATTTTGAACTCTCTAAATCAATCTTTTGATCGGTTTTTATTGACAAAAATCATATCATGATATGTTGATCATGGACAACTAGCATGCTAACATAATTTGATTACTAATTCTTTTAAAATCGAGATCGACTTATTAGAAAATAGAATAAAAACGACATAAAAATTATATGGAAGGAAAATTTTATCCCAAGTTATAAAGACCCTCTAAGTTAAATGAAATTCAACAGGTTTATAAGAAATGTCTATAAATTTTATAAATAGAACAAATAATTGAAAAAGGAAAGCTTTATTAAGTAATCAGTAAAAATATCCTACATATATTAGTTCAACAAAATTGATAAGTATATATAATATGAAAATAAATTAAAAGTAATATATGTAATTGATAAAGGATATATATATATATA
>Ga0099824_1002707_pt1 | contig 25980 bp, 16 predicted proteins | sample SiratrowhiteBW_FD_76837 | JGI IMG/M metagenome (GOLD analysis project Ga0099824, IMG submission 76837) | Root nodule microbial communities of legume samples collected from California, USA - Siratro white BW | ecosystem: Host-associated > Plants > Roots > Nodule | place: USA: California...
ATGCACATCATGCTAAGTTGAATCATACTTGCCTCAACCACATTCCTAAGTTCTAGACCAAGCTTCAAATCTTCATGAATCTTCATGCATTTCACATATGATCATAGGTCTTGAACTTCTTCATACATGGTTGGCTTCATCAAATACAATTAGTTATCCACTAGTGCTAACAATTATCTTATACTATCAATTATACAAAAATGTATAAAAAATATTTTCGTAAAATAAAATTGAAATTAATATAAAAATTATTATTATTATTATTATTATTATTATTATTTTTTGATAAATTTCTTTGATTATTATTATTTTTATTATTATAATTATTATTTATGATTTTATTATTATTCTTATGTATTATTATTATTATTTTATAAATTTATTTTTATTATTACTATTTTTAATATTTTTATTATAATTATTATTTATTATTTTATTATTACTTTTATATATTATTAATATTATTTTATGGATTAATTTTGAATATTGTTATCTTTAATTTTATTATTATTATTATTTTTTTTATTACTATTATAATTTTATAGCTTTCATATTTATACTATTAATACATTTCATATTTTTAGATATTTTTTAAGATCTATTGCTGGTATTAAGTAACAGCCAAAAATTTGTATCCATTTTTTCAGTAGGATCAGATAATCTATTTGTATTTTTATTTATTATTATATTATTGTTATATAATTATAATTAATTATGTTATAAAAGTTATAACATTGATTATATATATATATATATATATATATATATATATATATATATTTATTTATTTCAGGATTGTTAAGTGTTTTCTTTAATTGATTATGCGAGTTGTTTTGAAGGTTGTAAAGTGTGATGTTGAGACGTCTTTTGTTCACCAATTATAATTATGATAAGGTTACTAATTAATCTCATTATAATAAAAATAAAAAAAAATATTTTCATTGGGTTAAAAATATTAACCAACCTTCTTACTTTTTAAAGGAATTTAGGAAAAATAAGCATAAAAACTTATCTTAAAAACCATTTTATTCCATTTGTATCAAAAGAAATACATGTAATAGCACGAGAAAAAAGAAATTCATAACTTTTTCATACTAAGACATCTTAACTTTAAAATATACGTTGCTCCTGCATTACCATGACCGTTGGATTACCAATATAGAGCACAAAAACAAGGCTAAAATGATAATGCCAATATGTACACCTATCTCATGGCATTAAGAAAATCCCCGAGACTGAACTGAAGGAGAAAAAAAATATGTTGGCACATCCTTAAACTAGACAATTTTAGTACATTATTGTTTTAATTTCAGCTTATCCTTAAAAATTTTCTTTATCAAAAGTGGCTTTACCCTCTCTTTTTTGCAAACAATTAAGTTACCTGACGCCACTGAAGAGACAATAATAATGAAGAAGAACATGAGAACATCCAAACTTTTTTCACTTTTATATATAACTATTTACACACAAATAAAAAAATTCTTTTCTAGAAAGAAATGGAAAATTGTTTGGAAAATTAAAAACGAATTAGAACTGGAAAATCATATTAAAATTTTATTTTTGATAACAAAAGTTTAAAAAGATAAATTGAAACTTTTTAATAAATTTTTTTAAGTGAAATATTTTTGTTGATCTAGATTTATTTTCTTTTACCTTTTGGGTTCCTTAAAAGAAAATCAAATTACACGACATTATTTTTATTATTATTAAGTTCTCTCTCCACTCACATTGAAGTTCAATCTCCTCGTCGACATTTTGCATTTTTTTCCTCCAACCATCCAATTTTATGACAAAAGTATAACAAGAATAATACACTATTAACTAAAAATTTTATGTCAAATAATATTATATAATAACACCGAGTCAATATTTATATATATTAATATATAATAAATTTAATTATGATTTGTATTGTATAACTTACCAAATTATAATAACCTCTCACTTCGATTCTAATTGTGTGTAAAGAAACTTTTCAAGTTTCTTTATATATATGTTTTTAGTACTAATATTTTTATCTTTTCTTATCCTAAATACGTAAGTTAAGGTTATTTTTAAATTAAATTAACTAATTTTCATTGAGACTAAAGAAATAATCTTAATTTCAATATCTTCACATAACAATTTCATAATATTACAAATGAAAAAAAGTATCAATTTACAGTAAAATTGTGTAAGGTTTAAAAAAATATGCAAGGTACTGTAACGATATAGTTTATAAAAGATTCATCATTTAGTTCAAAATTAACACTGATGTTAATAATAATGTTGAGAATGTACTGTCACTACTAGCTCATCTCACTAAGACAAACTAAGTTTTGTATAGATCAAGTTAATCATGTTCTTGTTAATGAATCAAAATAACAAATGTTAATAATAAAAAAACAATAATTTACATATAGATTATAAAATTAAGAATAATTTACAAACCATGTCGCTCATATTGGTTCTCTAACAAACAATGTTGACCTATCAATGAATCATCAAGATCTTAAGTATTTTATGTTCTATAGAAAACATGTTGCATAAAGTATTTCATGACCTAACAATGGTGACTTATCCTATTAGAAAACATGTTGCATAATGTATTTCATGAACTTTAAAAGTATGTTTTAAAAAAATTTCCAGAATTGGTAATTCAGAAGTTACTTTAAAAAGAATTGTGGCTGCAGATTCAAAACTAGAAAGTGCAGGAAGTAATTGTCTGAGAATGGCCCATAATTAGTTAGCTTGGACTACACGTCTATGGGTATTTCTTTTTGCATTCTTGTATCTACCATTTGCACCCTATAGTGGCGAGTAAAATACAAAATTACCCCTAAACCTATTGTTTGTCCTTCATGTTCTTACTCTTTTCCTTGTGTTTCACCTTTTTAGGTTTTAAAATATTTTAAATTTCATTTTTTAGAAATTTTGCATAGTGTAATTCGAGAATGACTTTAAATAACATATCAAGGTAAAAATAATAATTAAAATTGTGAAAGAGATAAAAATATCGAATTATAATTCAAACTCTATCAAACAAAGTTGGATGGGAAATTAAAACTAATTCCAATTTAAAATATTATAAGATTTTGTCACACCAAGACTATATAAAAAAGAATAATCTATTTAAACAAACCAAAAATACTGAACTAAATATACCAATTAAACAACATAAGATCAAACTAGACTCAAATACAAAATAGAAGAACTAGAATTAAAATTATAAACATCTAACACTAGAATTAAAATTATAAAGCAGTGCATATTGGATAAATTCAACCTTTCAACTTTCTTCATGACACGTGAAATCAATGACATGTGAAATAATTCATTGAACATGATTTCTATATTGAAGAGTAGTTGACAACTTGCTTCATGGTAGGACGAGAATTAGGCCTTTGAGTCAAGCAAGCATTTACTATTCTTAGAGTTAAAACTATTTCCTTAGCAATATTTGTAGGACATGGAGGATATGGGAGACGTTGATCTAATTTAGTCATCAATAAAGGAATATCAAACCTTGAATCCATGACATTGGACGAAGAAAACAATGAAGTTACAAAATCTCCAGGGTGCTCTCCAAATAATATTTCGAGTGCCAATACCCCAAAGCTATACACATCACATTTTTCATTCACTTCCATTGTATATGCAAGTTCTTTATAAAAGTAGACGACTTATTATGTATTTCTTGAACATTGCAAAATAAAAACATTTCATTTCATTTGCTATAAATCTAAAATGTTAAAGCTTTTTTAACAAATGTTTTCATTTATATTTTAGTAATTGAGAGTTGTTAACTTTCGTATTTAAAGTTTAAGGGTTATGTTTAAAAATTCAATCTACCAATCGATAATAAACAACTATCGGTGAAAAAGTTTACCATATACAGTTTGGTAGTTTTTTTTTTTTTTTTATAAATAAAATTATGATATATGATATTATTTTACACAAGGTGCATAAACAAGATTTTCTTGTATTAATTACTTTAAGAATCATATTTAGAGTTATTTCTTTAGTTTGTTATATTAAAATGTTTGCATTAATAATGAATAAAAGTTAAATTCTCATTTTAAATATATATTTAGAAGAGGGCTATTAACACATTTCCTCTTTTCATTAACTTCTTGTATCTTTGGAATTTTTTTAGCGCAAACTCATGCTGACTTAGTCAATTTTAAAGGCCAATAAATGTTTTTGTCGTTTATGTCCTTAATTAATGCCCCCAATTACATAAAGATGAAAGTATGAAATAAGAACATTTTAGTCCAAATATAAAAAATAGTCTCATTAGATATTCTTAATCAATAAAACATTAATCTCAAAACATATTTTATCAAATAAAAACCTTTTAACATAAAGATGTAGGAAGAAGCTAGTACTACCACCAGATTCTTTTGTAAACAAGGAATACTAGTTTTTTGTTTACCTATAAAAAAACATGTAAGCAGTTTGGAATTTGTTAGTAATTTTCTTTTATGCTCTTAATCCATTATCAAATCTATATGTTAGATATCACTCATCTTCTATTAAAGAGAATACATTAAATGAAAAAATTCTTTTTATTTTAGTTTATACGTATCTTACTTTTTAATATATCCCTACCATTTGTTTTGGTCTAGTCTTCTCTTTCAAATAACTGCCAAAAACAATTCTCTCACATCCCTTTCAAATCACTTTCAATTTCTTTTCTCTCCTACACCTCTCTCTTTCTAAATGGTTTCAAATCCAAAATCATATAAAATTAAATAATTATATAAATAAATATGTATTCAAAACTATATTAAAACTAAAATTAATGTGCACATTAATATATAAAATAATAAAAATAAATCAATTTTAATTACAAAAAATAAAATAACAGGATAAAAATGTGGATGAAGGACTATTACATGTGTATTTCCGTTAGTGTCGACAATAGATCTCAATTGGTAAAAAAGTTATTCCTTTGCGAAATGTCATTATATATTAATTCTACAAATTTTAAAATAAAATTTATATTCATCACATTATTAATATTTAAAATTAACTAATTAAACTATATTTTGTTGGTTTTAAATTAAATATTTATTTATATAGGAAGATAATAAATAAGTGAATGAAATCACTAACTTTTTCTATGATTTTTTAGGCAGTTCGCTTCTATATTTTATCTAATTCTCTTTCAATTTCTTTTTCCCTTACGTTATTTTAAAATAATTATAGAGAAGAATTATGGCTCTCTCTATCCTTCATAATGAATAGCTTTGTATTAATTTTTTATAAAAAATATTTTTTTAATAAAATAATCATAATTTTTCTTTCTTTTATGTATTTATCCAATAATATACTTATCTTACAAATGAACAGTTTCTTTTTAAAAATAAAAAATAAAATTAGACCCGTATATATTACGGGTAAAGAAAGACACTCTGCTGCATTTACTATAAAAAGAGGAGAAATAAATTAGAGGAAAATTAAAAGTCATGGTTCTATTAGCAGAGTAATTATAAGGGTTGAAATACTCCTTCCTACTTTTAATTTAATTATTGGTTTTTATTGATAAAAATAATAATAAAAAAAGAAAATTAAAAGCAGTTTTATTAGCTTACTAAATTTATTCCATATTATCTTCAGAAATCACCTTATTTATATATACCCATAAATACCAAAATTCATGAATGTTTCAGTGGATACAACTAAATTGTAATAATATTAATGGTTGTAAATTTGACAGTGAAAGTTTCTATCAGTATGTGGAATTTGTGGATTTGTGGAGTAAAGACCAAATGAAGTCTTGTGGCGTCGTAGATGGCTCGATCCTATGAACTGAAATAATACGTAAATAGACTTCTGCAAATCGCTTGACCTTTGTGCAGTGAATGGATCCATTGGATGTTACTTCCGACGTTGTGCTCACGACATGCATGACAATAATGGTGTTAACATCAAAGAGCTCTAAACTATTTTAAAAACAAATTTTTATATAAATTGTGTTGTTCTAATTGAGTATGTGACTGTAATTTGTAAAAGAAAAGTGATTAAATTGAGATTTATTTTAATTAAAACTTATTCATAGAAGATGAAAGATGAAAAAAATTGGTTTAATTGAGTTTTATTTTAATTAAAACTCATTCATCCAATAAAGTAAAGAGGTGCACTAATTGTAATTAAACTTGAAATTTTTTTAAGTTAAAACCTAATAATTAATTGTTACAAGGAATATTGGTGAAATCTAATTGTATTAATTTTAATTAGGTAATGTTACTGGTGAAAACACACATACCAAAGGTAAATTTTTAACTGTTTTAATTTTTTTATTAAGGTTATGTTTCATTTGAATTGAATTTATCTACTTAAGAAAATGAATAATTGGTATACATTTTTAAGTTTTCAATAGACTATTTTACAATTTTTCTGTATCACGATCATGCCTGGGATTTAAGTTGATTAAAATTTCAATTTTAATTTTTTTGTTAAGAAGTTAATAGTAATATATCTAAAATGTTAAAGCTTTTTTATAGGTATTTTCATTTATATTTTAGTAATTGAGAGTTGTTAATTTTCGTATTTAAAGTTTAATGGTAATTTTAAAATTTTAAGCTATCAATCAATAATAAACAACCATTGGTGAAAAAGTTTACCATATATGGTGTGGTAGTTTTTTTTTATAAATAAGACGATGATATATAATATTATTTTACACAAGGTGCATGAACAAGATTTTTTTGTATTAATTACTTTAAGAAGAATATCTAGAGTTATTTCTTCAGTTTGCTATATTAAAATGTTTGCGTTAATAATGAATAAAAATTAAATTCGTTTTAAATATATATGTAGAAGAGGCTATTAACAAATTTCCTCTATGTTCTTTTCGTTAACTTATTGTATCTTTAATTTTTTTTTTAGCACAAAATCATGTTGACTTAGTCAATTTTAAAGTTGTTTAATGTCCCAATTACAAAAGATGAAAGCATCATGTTGACTTTAGAAAATTTTAAAGTTGTTTAATGTCCCAATTAAAAAAAGATGAAAGTATCAAATAAGAATATTTTAGTTTATACTAAGTCTATTTCTCATTTTTTTCTAATATTATCATTTGATTTTGACTTTAGTAAATTTTTTCTAAGTTGACTGTTTTATTGTTTGATGTTTATTTATCTTTTATCAAGTTTTCAAGAAGTTCTTTTATTAAATTCATTAAATTTGTTGTTATCTTTTTTTAGGGTTTGGATGATTTGGAGGAGGAAAATTTATTCTATGGTTCAGCACGGAATTAGTATGATCATTAATTCTATAAAAAAATTATGTTTGAATGTCAAGTAATTTTTTTAACAAAACTATGAATAATGATATTACTAACTTTCTGTTTTGAAATTTTTTGGTAGAAATACAAGGTTTGGGAAAACTTCTTATCCAATTTAGGTAGTCTGGAACTTTCTTTTGGCTGGTTAGATTAAAGTTAACCTGGATGATGTTGTCAAAAGTTCATCTTGTTTTGTTGTTTCTATTGGTATCTTCATAAGGAGCATGAAGGAGTTTTTTAGTGGTTTTTCTTTTTTGGGAGTTCAATCTTCTTTTTTTGTTGAACTTATGAGCAATATCTTAACAATAGAGTACGTTAGATGTCGATTATGGACGTTTATAGTTAGAGAGTGATTCTATCCTAATTTGTGAAGCTTTTAACTTAACTAAACTTATTTATTGGTGTATTAGAGAAAGATGGAATAAGAGTGTTTGTTTTTTTAGAAAGAGGTTGATTTCAAAATTTTATATACTTTTAAGAAGGATAACTATTATAATAATAAACTTATTTTTTTAAGACTGATTAATAAATTTGGATTCTTTTAATATGGTAGCTTTCCTTTTATTATTACTTTAATTTTTTTAATAAATATATAAATTTTCTGTATTTTGTCTTGTTTAGATTTTTTTTAAATTGGTTACATTTTTTATATGAATTTGGCCTAGTTAATATGTTTTTTTTTTCTCTTGTTATGGTATGTTTCTTTTTATCCTTTTGAAAAAAATCATTTTAATCCAGATATAGAGAAGATAGTTTCATTAGATATTGTTAATTGATAATACATTAAGCTCCTTAACAAATATTTTAAGGTGGACACGGTTTGTGGAGTAAAGACCAAATGAAGTCTTCTGGTAGATGGCACGATTAATGATGAACTGTAAAAACCAATTCCTTAGGATTAACTCTTAGCAAAATTGGTTATTAAGTAAAAGAAAATTAGAAAAACTAATTTTAAATTTACAACCTAAAGAACTCATTAAACCAGAAATGCTTGCTAAAATTAGTTAATAAAGTTAAATGTACATTTTCTTTTGTAATAGTAGATAGTGTAATATTTTATTAGAATAAATATTTTTCGAAGTTAATTGTATAAAGAAAATAAAATTTGTTCTTCTGCGTGAATCTAGGATATTTCCTAGTCAAAAGCTAATAGGCGCACTTCCAGCTTGTGTAAGACGTTCATATTTTGCAACATATGTTTTTCTAACAAGAAATCATTCCCTAATTACATACTTAAGAAATCCGGTTAATAGTAGATTGTATTAAAGCATGTTGGTAACAAAAATATAACATTCAAAAAGTGGTAAATAGACAATTGTTTTAATAATTTTATGAAAAAAAAGTGTAAAAATACACTATATATTTATATATTTTATAATAACACTGTCAATATTTATATATTAACTAATAATAAATTTTATGTTTAATAATATTTTACAACAACACAGTCAATATTTATATATTAATTAATAATAAATTTAATTGTGATTTATATTATATATATGAAACATTCCAAAAATATTTACAAGTTTACAATTAAAATGGGATAATACACTATAATGAACAAAAGAGCTAAGATAATAAAAGAATTAAGACAAGTCACTGAAAACAAAGTCTGCGACTCAACTAAATAACAAGTAACGTTCATTGTAGTTTAAAGTAATTCAAAATAGAATATATATATATATATATATATATATATATATATATATATATATTATATATACAATCTTTTTCTATATATATAAAAGTCAAAAGTTTTAAATTATAGTATTTAAACTTCAATAACTCCTATTGCTTATCAGATGTTCCAATTTTAACTTCACTATCTGCTCAAGTATATAATATTATTATTGCAGCTCAAAGATATAATCAAATAGGACAAGGGTAACTAGTAATATATAAACATGTCAACACCTTGATAAAAACAACTATGCAAATTCACCATTAAGCACCAATCTCAATTATTATAAACTTCACACATGAATTCTTTCGCCACACATGAACTTATCATCTTCTATAAACCTTAAAAAGTCTCCTAAAAAACTCGTGGCTACGACCAGATACTAACATCTAACCATTACACAAGACTTATATTACCAAAAAAATAAAATCTAAGAGAAATGATTAGGGTAAGTTCACAAATCCAAAACTTAGTGTCTATAGCGCGTCCCAGTGTGTGTGAACTCCTCACCACATGATATCTTAGTTTATGTGACTTAGTGAAACTTGATGATCTTTGTTAAAACTTAGATGTCAAAACTTAATACACACAACAAAACACAACTCATACATTGTCTCAAGTGTATGGCCTGAATTTCCATCATTCACAATAGCATATCTCATTCAATCCATAACATGTAAGGATACATCTCACAACAAGACTGTAGTTATTTACTAAACATTCATTGTTCCTACAAGTTCAATTAAACATAAAATCAACAATTTCATCAAACTATACAAAAAAAAAATAAAAATTATTATCTAACCTAGTGTACTATAGCAGGTTTTTTTTTCTACTAGTTTCCCTTACTTAGAGGTTTTTCTTCAAGTAGTTCTAGGATACCCCAAAAAGTATAGAAATTTAGAGTAAGTTATCAAAATAGAATCAAATTTCAATATGACTCTAATTAAGTCGAGAGAAAAAAGTTTTTCAACTATTCATACCAAGATAAATGATAAAAACTAATAAAGACAAAGGATCCTTAGGGTAAAAAGGAACTTATTCTCATGGGATAGTATCGTTCCTTGATTCTTAGCTATTGAGAGATTCGATCAGTATCTGAAATTGATGAATGGTGAAGAGAATTTTTTTTTTTTGAGAAAAAGGAATAGAATTTTGAAATTGAAAAAGAGAGTTGTAGAATAGAAAGAAAATGGAGGTGCATGTATGAATTTTTATTTTTTATTTTTTGAAAGGAGGTATTGTGATTATTGTATATCTTTATTATATATCTGTTTTTATTTAGTAATATTCTATGAAATATGATGGGTTATATTGGGTAGATATTGATTGTATTAGCGAATCTTGAACGGATTTGAACAGATATGTAGGAGAAAGTTTAGGGAAATATTGGTATATATATTTTAATCTTCTGATAAATTAAGTTGTGAGATATTTTATCAGGAGGGTTTTAAAGTATAACTTACCGAATTATAATAAGCTCTCACTTGTAGCCTAATTGCGTGTAAACTTTTCAAGTTTCTGTACCCATTATTTCTTTACTACAATATTTTTTTGTCATCATAAAATTACTAATTAAATAATCATAATTCTTAATATTTTATTTTTCATCTTTATATTTTTACATTACAAAATAGTCAACAAATTTAAACACATATCATTAAATTATCTTTTTCTAATTATATAACAATCAATTTCATAATACCTTTTTAACTTATTATTTTCATTACAAAGTTACATCTATCTCATTTTTTCTGTTTTTTTTTCAATATTTTTACATTTTTCCATTTAAATATTAAGAGTTCTTATTTCAAATTATATACAAAATGACTTAAATTTTTCAATTCACTTTCAATACTTTAGATGAAATTTGTAATTTTTTTTATTTTTTTCTCGATTTATTTTTTTAAAATATTATTATTATTTTAATGAAATATTTTTTTATTTTTGTTTATTATTTTCATTACTATTAAATGGGTCAGACCCAATCTCTTCTACAAAACCAATACTTCCATTGCAGCAATCCATTTAACGAGCATGACAATTCCTTAGTATCAAATGGCCCAACGATAAGCCCATTTTCGTTCATGGAATGAACTCAAACGTTCCATTGAACTCCAATTCGCTTCATCCCTATTTGAATCTCCGAGAGAAACAATAAACTCTCTCAGAATAGTTTCGTTCATGATTATTATATAGAGTGTTCTGTTCATGATTATTATATAGAGTTTGTCGCTTTAGCAAACCGCACTAACATTGAGCCACCAAAGGCTCTCAGGGATTGTTTTATTAGTGGTCTACGCCTAGATATACGAAGGGATGCGAAAGCTCAATGTCCTCCCTCATTGTTCCAGCCTGTCACATTGGCTCGCCTTTTATGAAGATAGTTATTCAACCATACCAAAAAACCCACGACCACCCTTTGCTACTCACACCAAAGCTCCCTTTACTAGACTTCCACCGTCATCTACTGCTCCATCTTTACTACCCACACGTAACACATGAACTCCATTCCACACCACCAACACACCGATTAAACGCCTATCGGTTGTTGAAAAAAAACTTCGTCGAGACAAGGGTCTTTGCTTTTAGTGTGATGAGAAATTCTCCCCCTCACATCGCTACCCAAACAAGCACTTAATGCTCTTTCAACTAGAGGTCAACGAAGAGCAGACACAACATAATCACATGCAACTTTAGTTGCAACTGATAATACTCCCATGCAGTAACTGGAACAACAAATCACAAGTCATAATTTATCCTACAATGCCATACACGACACGTTAGGTCTAGCCACAGTTTGATTGCAAGCACTGATCAATGGCGTGGCAGTCCAAGTACTCATAGATGGCGGCAGTTCTAACAGCTTCATACAACCACGTGTGGCTAAGTTATTGCAATTGCCTATTGAACTTGCACCAAACCTACATGTCATGGTTGGTAATTTTGAAACCATGATTATTGAAGGATGCATCAAATCTATGAATGTTCTTATTCAGGGAGTTTCGATGACTATTCCAGGGATCTATGTTCTTAATGTGGCAGGGGGTGACTTGGTGATAAGGACTACATGGTTAAAGACATTAGGAGCCTATATAGTTGACTAAAATGCTTCTTTTATTCGTTTCAAACATAATAGACAGTTTGTGACAATTTTTTGTGACAAGTCTCCAAGCCCAACGCATGCTCTTTTCCATCACATAAAGTGTCTTGTACAAACAGATGCCATTGCAGAAGCCTTTACCATTGAGTTGTAGCAACATCAGCACACATAACCCATATCCTTACAACTTCCCCCTAAGATGCCTCTTGACATGGCGAAAGTACTGAACTCTTATGTTGTAGTTTTTTTAGAAGCCCAACAACCTACCTCCCCCACGAATGCATGATCACAATATTCCTTTACTATCAGGAACAAATCCAATCAAGGTCAAACCATATAGATACCCATACAGCCAAAAGACGCAAATTGAAACCATGGTGTAGGATATACTTCGTGAAGGGATCATTCAACCGAGTAGGAGTCAATTTTCATCTCTTGTGTTATTGGTAAAAAAAAAAAAAGTTAGAGTTATATATATGCAATAACAATCAAGGATTCTTTTCCAATTCCTACAGTCGATAAGTTGTTGGATGAGTTATATGGGGCAACAATATTCTCAAAGCTTGACCTTCAATCTGGCTACCATTAAATTTTGGTTCGCCTTGAAGATCGACATAAGACCGCTTTTTGAACTCACCAAGGGCATTATGAATGGTCGGTGATGCCTTTTGAATTGTCTAATGCTTCGACCACTTTCCAAGGATTAATGAATGATGTTTTTAGGCCATTCCTATGTAAATTCGTTTTGATGTTCTTTGGCGATATACTCATCTATAGTGCATCATGGCAACTTCATTTGCAACACCTCGTTTCGGTCCTTCAAACTCTTCAATGAGAGTCATTATTTGCCAAAAATTTTAAATGTTCATTTGGCACCACACACATTAATTACCTGGGACATACAATATCCAGTGAGGAGTGCACATGGATAAAGATAAAGTTCAAGCTATTATGGAATGGCCTCAACCGCGCAACTTGAAATAACTTCTTAAGTTTTTGGAACTTACGGGTTACATAGACGTTTCATTAAAGGTTATGCTTCTTTGGCTTCTCCTCTCACAGATTTGATTAAAAAGGATTCTTTTACATGGAATGCACCAACAACTAGAGCTATAGAAATTCTGAAGAAAGCCATAACCACCCAACCAGTGCTAACACTTCCTAATTTTGAAATTCCATTTACAATCGAAACAGATGCCTCAGGTCTGAGCATTGGAGCTTTGTTAAGTCAAGGCAAGCATCCTATTGTTTTTTTTTTCTCTAAGAAGTTGTCACCTTCGATGCAGTGCCAGACAACTTATACTAGGGAGTTTTATGTGATCACGCAGGCACTAGCTAAGTTTCGTCATTATGTGATGGACAAACATTTCATTATACTAACGAACCAACAAAGTCTCAAAGTGCTACTTGATCAACGCTTGCATACCCCAGAACAACACAAATGGCTTCACAAATTTTTGGGTTATGACTTTGAGATCAGATACAAGCCCGAGTTCGACAATGAGCAGTAGATACTATGTCCAGATGTTTCTTCGCTACCTGGATTGCACCTCAATTAGATTGGTTGCAATCTTTGAAAAAGGAAATTGTAATTGATACTAATCTTTACTCCATTATACAGTAGTGTCAATCTTCAACTCAGGGGCAAACTCCATATAGTTACACTAATAGATTGCTACTTTGGAAAAATCGGATCGTCATTCCTCAAAACAACAAGTTTATTTCCTTTATTCTTCATGAATACCATGACAATATTGTTGGTGGCCATATTGGAGGCTAAAACAGTGGAGAAGATCTGCACCCAATTCTATTGGCCAAAGATGCAAAATATCATTAAAGATTACGTGTTGAACTGTCATGTGGGTCAAAAAGCGAAGCATGAAACAAAACTACTTGCTGGATTACTACATCCTATGCCTGTAACCATCACAAATTTGGGAAACCATTTTTATAGACTTCATCACGGGACTACCACAAGCCCAAGGTCAATTTGTGGTCATGGTGGTAATTGATAAACTAACTAAATTCGCCCATTTTATTCCCATGCGACATGATGTTAATAGTCGTTTTGTGAGGCTTTTGTTAAGAATATCAAGTTACATGGCTTTCAACATTGCATAGTAACAGATCGAGACAAGGTTTTTGTGAGCAAAATTTTGGCAACAGCTCTTCACTTTACAAGACACCAAACTTGTTATGAGTTCGGCTTACCACCCCCAATCAGATGGCCAAAGCGAGATTCTTAACAAAACACTTGAAATGTATCTTCGGTGTTTATGTTACGAGAATCCAGAAACTTGGCTCAACATGTTTCCATGGGCCAGACACTTCATTTTAGGTGGTGTATCCATGTTTGACACGTATCGGACACTAACACCCGTACGACCCTCGTAGGACACGTATTGGTGAAGTGTCTAATTCTAAAGATAATTTTTTTAAGTATCTGACAATTCTAACATAGTTCTAACAGAAATTTAAAAGGGAATAATACAATTATTTTCTAAAAACTCAAACTTTTTACAGAGATAAGATACAAATCTTGTATATAATCAAGAATATTTAGATTATACATATTTTTCATTTTTTGGAGTTTAGATAAATGAATTAGGTTCATTTTTTGTTATATTTGGCTTCATAGATGATTTTTTAATACATAAATATTGATTTTCAATTTATATAATTCATAGTGATGTAATGTATAGATATGTGTCCCCGTGTCCTATATTTTGAAGATTACGCTTGTCTACATATGTGTGTGTCCTATCCATATCCGTGTCACTATCCTGGCTAACACAACCTATTGTCAAGCCATTTAGAAGACCCTTACAAAGCATTGTATGGAAGGGACCCCATCATTAACCCGTCATGAATTTTCACCTGAGGATGACCCATCTTTGCAAGCATTACTGATTAACAGAGACAAATTACAAGATCAATCAATGTAATATCCATAGGTCTCAGCACTTCATGAAATAGTATGCAGACCGCAAGAGTCATCATGTGGAACTAAACATGGTTGATTTAGTCTTAGTAAAGTTGCTGCTGTATAGACAACAATCCATTACACTACGCAAAAACCAAAAGCTCAGCATGCGCTACTTTGGACCTTTTCGAGTTCACAAGAAATTGAATGATGTGGCATTTCAGCTAGAGCTTCCAATAGAAGCAAGAATCCATGATGTATTTCATATTTTTGTACTGAAACCTTTCAGAGGAGACAACCGGGACCAATATTTACCATTGCCATTACAAACAACACCAGAAGGACCTATGCTGTCTCCCCATGTCGTTATCAAAAAACGCACAGTTTTACGCGATCACAAATCTTAGTAACCAGTTTCAAGTGCAATAGGGAACGGGCGAAGCAGCTAAACTCACTTTGGAAGATTTTGTCATATTTTCCAAGGCATACCCGAATCTCAACTTTGAGGGCAAGGTTGCTTGGGAAGGAGGGGAGGCCATGTAAGAAACAAATGGGCCCATGAAACAACGAATGATGAAAAGGAAGTGGTGATAACAGAAGCGGTTAGGCGCAGTAAGAGAAAAAGGATTACAAATACGAAATGGAAAGACTACGAGGCATAGCTTGTTATGATATTTTCCTCTTTTGTCTTACTTCTCTCTCCATAACCAACTCTCCTCTGCAAATTTTGTTACCCTGATTCTCTCTCTCTTACTTGACAACATGAATCTCTGCTCCGTGGAAGAAGAGGTAGCCCACTGAGCCATTCATCGCTGCTGCGTTTTTCTCTTCTTTAATGCGTAAAAGTATTGTTTATGATAAAGTAAGCCTGATTTTGTTTTGCGATTGTGATATTGAAACACTATGAAGTATTAAATACAAATTAAACCTTGAGTATTTTATCTGAGAATATGTTAATGTATTAACAAAGTAAAAAAGAAATAGATAAAGGAGTAATACAATTATATGAAATTAAAAACAAATTATTAAACTTTTATTTAAGTTCTTATTTCTTTAATTGTGAAGCAAGCAGTTTTAATAAAATTATATAAATATAATGCATACATATATATTTTGTTCCTTTATTTTAATTTTTAATTTCGTCGTAACTATATATTTGTTTCGTGTTTATATTTGTGCTTCTTATATTATAACTAATATATTATAAAAACAAATGCTCAGCTTACTTCTGTTTTCATTAATTTTGGGATAAATAATCAAGCTAATGAAATAAGTATAGATATGTTTTTTTTACAATGAGAGAAAAATATTAGTCTTAGTATAAAAATTTAATGTAATTTTGTTAGTTTTTTCAAAAAAATAAAGTAACTAAACACAAGTTTAGTTTCTAATAATAGTTATTATGTGTGTTTGTTAAAAAAGTTTACCGCCAATATCTAACTAATCTTACAATACTCACATCTCACATATATTTAATTATCTCAATTATTAATAGAATTCAAATAAAACTAATAAAATTAAAATTTAATATTAACATTGTTATATTTTTATTGTATTAGAAATGAAAAACATGTTACTACAGCATTTATCCTTAATTTCTTTTACAGATGCTTCATGTTTGTTGTCTTTGTTCCAACTATAAGTTGCTTAACGAGTTTATTTTCCTAAGTTTTTTTGTTTCAAAAGATAGATCACAAGAAAATAAAGTATATCTAAATACATGGTCCTGAATGGAAATATCTTAACGCTGTTTCGGTTTCTTCGTTTTCTTTCTCAATAGAGACTTTGATGATTGAGAACCGTTGGACTGAAATAAGAGTCCTATATTAAGCAAAAAGAGATAGATAGTAGTTATTGAACACCATTCACAAAACTTATATTACAGTGTAACACGACCAAATTTAACCCAATAGTCTTTGATATGTGTTTGGAAGATAAATTATAGTAAGTAGTAAAGAAATAAACCAGACCAACCACATTTTCCATAACATCGATTTCATCTCCAAGAACACAAGTTTTGCTTCAATTTTGCATCATTTTGATTTAAAAGGAATGGCCCTCAGCACTATCTGATGGTATAAAGCAGCAAGTGCTGCCCCAATAAAAGGCCCAACCCAGAAGATCCACTGCACCAAAATAAAATCACTTATTTGCTGGCTGTGCAAACGATAAATATAATTAATTTAGATTTGAACATGGTGAGAAATTTGAGAGAAATACAGAAGAAATCAAATAAAAATAAGATAAGAGTGAAAGTTTTAAAACTTATTAAATTTATGAGTATTTTTTTGTTTTACTTAACTTTATAATTTCTATTTAATATGAGATTAAACTCACTTTTAGATACTAATAAGATAAACAAAAGAAGAAAAATTGTAAACAAATTTAAGGATGAATTGTATCTCACGTGGTTATCCCAAGCTTGGTCCTTGTTGTATATAAGAGCTGCACCTAAACTTCTAGCAGGGTTGATGCCAGTCCCTGTGATAGGAATAGTAGCCAAGTGCACCAGAAACACCGCAAAACCAATAGGCAAAGGTGCCAAAATCTAGCACATTCATATGTGTATGATTAGATTATCATAGAACACAATGTTCATCAATACATTACAAATTTGATATAATTGAATGAAGAAAAGATGCATTGTTAGGAAAGTGTTTACTCACAGGAACATGCGAGTCTCTAGCATTTCGTTTGGCATCTGTGGCAGAGAAAACAGTGTAAACAAGAACAAATGTGCCAACAATTTCTGCTCCTAGGCCATCACCTTTGGAGTACCCTTTAGTCAGAGTGTTGGCACCACCACCAAGCCTCTCATATTGGTTTGATTGGAATCCCTTGACCACAGCAGCACCACAGATAGCTCCTAAGCACTGCATGATCATGTAGAACACTGTCCTAGTGAGAGATAACTTGCGTGCCAAGAACAACCCAAATGTCACAGCTGGGTTAATGTGACCCCCTTCATTCACAAAAATCACAAAAACAATTAGACAATTACTATAGTCCACAAGCATACCAATTTACTCAAATCAAGATCATATACTCATATAATAGTATTAAAAGTACTGAGTTTGCTTCCATTTCTATATTCTTTTTAAATTTATTAGACATTGAACTAGTATACAGACATTCTAAGTCTTTACTATTTTGCATGATGCATCATATTAACATAAAATTTTGTTGATAACACAAAATTATCAGATATATATCATTAATTTGTCATGGATTCAAATCACCTGTTGCCAAGTTTTGATCTTATGTTGTTTCACTAATAAAAAATTGCCACATTGTTTGCAATATCCACACAGATTTAAATGAAAGCTAACTTTTTTCATTAGTATTACAAGAAAGGAACACACTTGGGAAAGTGATTTGCCAAGATGATCTTATAAGATTTACAATCTTTATATATTGACAAAGACCAATCAAACATGTATATTTTTGGTTAATGTAAAGCAATCCTTGTTATTTATCATGTGAGTAGTTCTGTCAAAATTTACAAAAGGAAAAAATCTGTGTTGCAGTTTCCTAACCTGATATACCAGCAGTGCAGTAGACAAGGGCAAAGATCATTCCACCAAATGACCAAGCAATTCCCTGGACACCAACTGTGGAGCACTTGTTGGGAGATTTTGCCACACCCATCACAGTCAAAACAGTGACATAAAGAAACAAGAATGTGGCCACAAATTCTGCTATCCCTGCCCTATAGAAAGACCATGATGTTAACTCTCTAGGCTCAAACAATGGAGCTGGAGGAGCCTCTCTATAGTCTTTGCCATCTTGTGTCTGTGCACCTGTTCCTATTGGTTGCCTCTCTCCATACCTGTTGGCTCCTACCCTCACATCCTCATCTCTCCCCTCCATGCTTCAACTACACTTTGGCTATGTTAAAAGCTTAGGCTTGTGTCTGCTGAGTAAATAACCACTAACCAGTGAGATCTTAATATATAGTCACAAGGGTTATATGAAGCTCCTAGGAATGGTGTTTGTGGAGTGAGCCAAGGGTGCTTTCTAGTTTGGTGACTTGTCTTTTTCCTTTCTTTCCTTGAGAGCATCACTTTGCTTCTTTACCATTCCTTTTACTCTTCACGTTCAAAGCAAGTTCTCAAAACTTGGCATGGAAATTAATCATTATAGCAAGGTAAATGATAGAGGGAACCACTGCCCATTGAAATGTGCTTGTCAATAAAAGTCTCTGCCAACATAATAGTTCCTCCACGCTTCTGCTTTTATATATGTAAGCTTGGTTTAGTAAGAAACTAAATCTCATACAAGGGATCATACAGAAGTTAAAAAGATTTTCTAATAATAATGTTTTTTTTTTTAAGATTTTTAAGAGGTTAGAATTTTGTATTTTGAATTTTAAGGGGATGTATAAAATCATAATATTAAGAATTTTATAGATTTGTAAGAATTTAAAAGATTTGACGCAATTAAAATAATCATAAAATACCTTTCATTTTTAATTTTTTAAGTTGAAATGTATCTTTATTTATTATTTTAAAGGATCAATGAATTTAATTTAAAGTTGTGGTTATAGCAACTCATTCATTATCTATCTTGGACACTAAAAGTACGAATCGTACTTACTCCTTCCGCTTTATAAAATTTATTTGATATATATTATCAAGTTATATTATTTTCACATAAATAATTAATAAGAATTTTTTTTATCATTTTAAGATATTTCAACACTATTATTTTTAAAAAAAAATTGTCTTTAATTTGTATTCATTCTTGTTTCTTTTTTATTTTTAATAATTGTATTTTCTACTCGTTGAACATTAACGTATCTAGACCATATTAAAATTCGATCATGACAATGTTATGATTAAGGGTAGATCCACAAAGATGCCAAAGTTACCCCAAAATTTTGAATTCCTTTTAATGGTAAATATAAAATGTTTCCTTGGCCCTTTTACTAGAAGAAGAAAAAAAGTTTACACCTCTTGATGGAATAATCTTCCTCTGGCACTAAATATGGATACAGTGATAAAGAAATTCATAAACATCATTACATTGCACTCTTGTTGTGGAAGATAAGACTACCTTGCACACGAAGTTATTGATGACAACCATCCTTCCACTCTTCATCAACACCTTTCCAAAGACAGTATGATTCTCAAAAGACCTGATAACATCTTCTTAGATCAAATATTATGGTGTGATTTCTAAAAATCCAATAACCAAATTGAGTTTGAAACCTTCACTGATGGTTTGAAGGTTTTTAAAGAGAAAGAAATTAAATAATTCATGTATCAAACTAAATGAACAATGAATATCAAATAAAAAAAAACTTTTATTAAAAAAATATTCATATAATCAAGAATTTGGCTTATCACTTTTTATGTCCTGAAATAATAGAATAATAAAGTTTATATATCTCATCCAAGCTTGTTAACACAAAAAGAAAAGACAAAATTGGATATTAATAAAAAAAACTCTCACATCACTAAGTTTAGATGATGACTACATATTAAAAATCAATTTGGTCATTTCATATCATTATTTACCTAGTGATTCACTAGAAGTCAAAAGAATAAAAAAAAAAAAAATCCCTCTCTCGAATGTTTGGATGCGAACAAGGAAATATCTCATAGTTAAGCTTCATCAAGTTTGTAAAATCTATGCAAGAGCACATAGTCATGGTCTCTGAAATACTTTATAATGGATATTATTTGCTTATCCTTTGAGGGGATGCTTGACTCTTCATTGAAATATTTGAAGAATGTCAAAAGTTTTACACTCTCCATATATTACCACCTAAAGAGCTCCATCTCACAATCATTTCTTAATATTTCACCACTCAAGGAATGAATATTATAGAACTATTCTCTTTTAGCAAACTATAATTCAAATTCTTTATTGTAGTTATTGGCCAATTCATAAAATGGATTATAGTTGAACCTCTAGTTACAATCATTACTAATTGAGTATGAATTATTTTTTTGGAATAAAAGTATTTACTAATATCGATTTTTGCAGTCCATTGTCACTAACAATTGCTAAAAAATCATAACTAGAAGTTTTGATCAATTCCTTCAACACAATGTCACTAATCAAACATCTACATACCAATGATCAAGCAAATAGGGCCAACAAAGTAATTCTAAATTAGCTCACAACTCATACACGTTAAACGAGTATGGACTAAAAATATATCAATTATCCTTTAGGTTATCATTCAACTCCTCAATTTCTATTATAGAAATTCTATTTTAACTTATATGTGAGTCAGAAGCCATGATTCCACAGAGGTGGGTGAAAAATATTGGCAAAGAAAATACTTCATAAGTAAAGCAATAATACTAATTTACAAGTAGAGTTCAACCTAACCCACAAAGACCACTAGTTTTTCACCCTAGGAAAGATTTCGGCTAGTGAAATTATAATGAGGTGCATTCTCAAATAATGAGATATTTATGTTTCTTCGAATATATACTTTTTCATCAATAATATTCATTGTTACAAGTAATTAAAAACACAGTACAAAAAGGTGTGCTTTGATATAAGACACTAAAAATTATCTTTAAAATCATCAATTATCATCTAGGCACGTAAATATGTTTGATTAAAATTAAGTTTTGTAAAACTAAAAAGTATATGTAAATCAAAGGCATTAAAAATCATACTCTAAAATCACTAGTTATCATGGATAAAATATTTTCAATTAAAATTAAGTTTTATAAAACTAAAAAATGAACTCCAATGGAAGACACTAAAAATAATACTCTACAATAATTAAGTATTGTCTAATTGAATAAACATTTTTAGTTAAAATTAATGTTTTTAAGTACTAAAAAGGTTTGTTAAGATCTAACATACTAAAAGTCATGCTTAAGTTATAACTAGTCAAATAAATATTTCATCAACATTAGTAAGCTATATTAAGTCAAATAAATATTTTTGAATAAATTTACAATCAACTCCAATAAATACTTTTGACAAAAAAAAAGTTTTAAAAACACACACACCAAACACACATATAGTGGCTTCAAGAAACAAATTGACAAATTTATTCATATGTTAAAGATTCTACTATAAAAGAAAAATGTATACAAAACACTCAATTGAGTCATCTAATCGAATATAGCTTCGTTCAAGCAAAAGCTTGACTATCAAGTTCAAAGTTGAAGAAGACAAATTAATGCATTTCTTTAGGAAGATTTCTTCATAATCTTCCATACTTATATACCCAACTAAATTGAGAAACTTGATTTTTAGTGACATCTCAGTCATGTTGTACTCTTCCCACATTTTATTAAAAAGTTTATGTGAGAGAAAAAGTTCCATATTTGGGAGAATTTACTTTAATATTTACTTTTCATGTTATAAAAAGATTATAGTTTGCTGACACACCAAAATCTCTTTCTTTTCTTTCTATTACTTTAGTACTTAAAAAAAACTTAAGAGATAAAATTAATTTGTCCTTTAAGATTTTTTTATTATTGTTTTTCCTATTTCCAAGAAAAATTGGTATTGTTTTATATTTTGAAACTAAAGAGAACGGTGTTGTAATCTTTTTTTCTTTTTAGTGAATTACATGATTGCCTATTATTTATTTTGTTCATCTTTTATTTTAGTTGTGAGTTCTTATTTTGTTACTCTAGTATCTAATAGTGGTATCAAAGTCTGGTTTCTGATTGTGATTATAGCTAGTATGATATTTCATATCACAAATAAATTATTATTGTTATTGGATATAGTGTGAAAGTGTGTCTAGTGATGTGAATCAATCTGTACGAATTTGAGAACGGGCCAGTCTAGGATAGGAAATTGAATTTATTGGAAAGTAGGGTTTCAGGTAAAATGGGTGATAGGGATAAGCAACACGACTTCCATGGAAGAAGATTAGACGCCATAAGGGAATCAAAAATCCTTAATAAGTTTAAGAGTTGATTTAGCCAAGAACCCAAGAGATTCACTCTCACCAATTTGAAAAATGTATCATCTGTTTTTCTCAATTTCTGAAAATGTTTAAATACAAATTTAGATTATGAATTTGCCTCATTTGGAAGTAAATAAAATAAAATCCTTATTAGCAATTATTTTAGTTCTCCAAATATGTAATCAGTCTCCTCCATATGATTGTCTTTCAATAGTTGAGCCTTGAGCAGATGGCTCACCTTGTATTGTAAAACTTTTTTGGTCTTCCTAAGCTTTCCTTAAATCATGGGTCCACCTAAGTCTTGTATTGGATCTCTGGACTTTATTTTTCACTTTGTGGGCTTGGACTTTCTCATTATGGGTCTCGTTGGGCTTGGATGTCCACATCAGGGATTTATTTTACACTTATGAACCTATCTTAGATGGATATGTGTTCATAGGAAATTATCACGCCTTAGAGTTGATGCTATCAAAATAAAAATGTACAATGGTACTATTCTCACAATTTATCTATTGTGAATGACTTCAAGAATAATTTATTTTTTATTGGTCAATTAAATGAACTCGCAGGTAAAATCCATACTCAAGGTGAAATCTTAAATGTAGTAGGGGAAATATGCTAGTGATGAAAGTAGAGAAAAGCATGACAAATTTGTATGTGTTTTTGGGAGATACATTGAAAAAAGCAAAGCAACAATTGCATCAACAAGTGAAGAAGAAGCACGAATGATGTGGCATTATAAACTTGGTCATATGTCAAAATGAGGTCTAAAATTTATTGTGAAACGTAATCTCTTACCTAAGATTAAATAGATTGATTTATCTTTTTACGAGCATTGTGTCATAAGCAAACAACATAGATTGAAATTTGCTAGAATGATCACTCGAAACAAAAATATATTATACTTGATTCATTCTTATATGTAAAAATCACTAGTATTATCCTTCAGAAGAGCAAAATTGCAAAATATTTTTTATCATTCATTGATAGTTACTCCAGGAAGTGAGATGTGTTTCCAATATTAAAGTAATTCAAAACATGAATAAAGCTTGAAACTAAAAAAATAATTAAGTGTTTGATGATAAATAACTGAAGAATACCTAAATGGATATTTTTAACATTCTGCAAGATATTATTATGAGATAATTTTAATTTTCTATTCCACATGAGTGAGGTAGAGCAGATGCAACACAATGTAGCATAAGAAAAGCTTTCAAATTATAAAAACACTAAAAAAAAACTGACATTTATCTCACTAAAAAGTCCAGTGGATTCCCCACTCTTTCATGAAGTTAAAACAATTTATAAATATAGAATAAAATATGTTTGTATCCATATGTTAAAATTTAGATTTAATTATCATAAAAAGTTAATATAATTTTAGCTCCTACATATAAAGGTGTCAACACTTAATTTCGTCCGGATAGAAAAAATCGACTTCAAAAAATATATATTTGTTTTTTAATTAACTTCTAAGAAAAATAAAAAAAAGAGATTTATTTAATCAAAATTGAATTTTTGTTAAAATATGTGTTAGAAAATCAATCAAAAACTTCTTTCTAAATTTTATTCTTCTCCTATTTTCAAAAATTTTTGATAATAATAACAAAACACAAAAAATTTGGTGGATCTATGGAGGCTACCACCTCTTGGGTCATCCCATTTCTTTCTATTCTCACGCTCCCTAATCACCCACACACTCCCAAATCTTTAGGATCCTCTCTCTCTCCTTCCAAAATTTTCGTACACCCAACAAACCAACACACAGCAGCGTCACCCTCCAGTGCCTGCAAAAAAGCGATTTTGTCCTCTGTAGGAGCGATCCCAAAGCTGGTAAAAGAGGAGAATGTCTCCTAATAAAACAAGAGAGGACAGTATTATTGGTTTTTGGGATATATGGGAGTAGGAAGAGGGAGGAGGGGTACACTGTTACATTGGCATCTGGCTGCTTAGTGAAAGAAAAAACCTGGGCACAGATTGGACTCACTGGAAACAGAGGGGAGAAGGAATCAGAGAGTTGGGAACGGACATTCTTGATGTTTCGAGAAAACTGCTGGGAGTAAGGGAAGGAGGAAGAGAAGAATGACTTCGAGAGGTATCACGGTTCTTTGTTCCTGCTGATTGGTTTTCTTAGTGTGTTTTTATGTTTTGAATGCTTTGAACTTTTCATTCCCTTAATCTCTCATGTGCCCCGAATGATTTCATGCTTCCTCCATTAATTTCTTCTATGCTTTACTGTTGTGTTTGCGCGTATGACTGTGAATGAATGACTCAAACGTAAAATAAAAAATGATGAGACCCACATCAGTGAGAGAACTAGGAGGTGCAACCTTGCACCTCTGTTTTTGCAAACTTCCCTGAACCAGACTCCGCCAGCCTCTGGGACAGCCAAGCAACCCTCACACAATACCACAGCTGCTACCATGAACCTTTCGTCACCATCCTCAAACCACGTCTTCATTACCATCTCCACAAAAACAAGCGCCTGTACCCACCGTCACTACCACGCCATTCACGTGCCTCACAACCCTCCATATTCACGTTCCGGCGCCACAGATTCTTCGAACTGCACCTCCTAACCACCTTAATCATGCTCCTCCACCTCTCTTCACTATACCATCAATGACCAATCCATGAACCATCATTTTCCTCCCTCACAGCAACCCCATCGCACTAAAACATTAACGAGACTTCTCTAACCATGACTCTGCCTTGCTACCATGCCCAACGTCACCCTGTTCCCTCACCTCGTCAACCACCATATCCCCCATGCACCTCCAAACCCACGTAACAAGCACCTGAACCTACCATGAGCCCTCAGTGGCACTTTCTTCCTCGCCTCACCATCACACTAAACTTATTTTACCACACCACCTCTCTGCCCTCAAGTCACACCATGCGTTCCTTCTTCCTCCTCACATCACCCCCCTGTCATCACTCTCACAAAGCCTCACAACCAATGCCCTCTTCATTTCTCTGTTGACAACCACCCTGCGCTTCTCCAGCCCTTGCCATGCCTTCCTCCAAATCCATGCAGCGACGCTCCACTGAACAACCAAGTCCAATCCTCGCCGCTGCCACGTTCCAGCCACCACACCTTAACCAT